>Ga0255053_10000034_pt1 | contig 54734 bp, 42 predicted proteins | sample JV7_2_22_MG_FD_188635 | JGI IMG/M metagenome (GOLD analysis project Ga0255053, IMG submission 188635) | Seawater microbial communities from Jervis Inlet, British Columbia, Canada - JV7_2_22 | ecosystem: Environmental > Aquatic > Marine > Inlet | place: Canada: British Columbia | collected... | reverse complement strand
CCATTTATTTTTGTTAACCGATATGGAGAAGTACAAAACGGGAAAGGCTGTTCCGGTTGTGTAATACTTTGCAACCTCATAGAGCCTGAATGAGTTTGTCGCCTCCCAGGGGGCGCCCATTCCGTCTGTAACACCCTTTTGAAGGGCCATATAGTTTCCCGGCATGGGGACGGAAACTGGAACCCCGCCCAGCGCCTTCATCATCTCGGTGGAAGGACCTCCCATCATCCTTATCTTCATCCCCTTGAGATCCTCAAGGGTTTTGACCTGTTTCTTTGTGGTGAGCAGGAAATATGGATCGGTGGTGTAAAGGAGGAGGATATGGTTATCTTTGTACTGTTCCCTCATCTGGGGAAACTTCTCGTAAAGCTTCCAGAGCGCTCCGCTTGCCTCTTCGGATGTCTCAAACGGTAAGGATGGAAGACTGATTACGTCTGACAGAGATGTCATGCCGCGCCAATAAGCGTGGAAGCCCCATCCAATATCGGCGATGCCGTCCTTTACGGCTTTCCAGGTAGCAGGTCCTTTATTTAATGTCTGGCTGTAGTAGACCTTTATCTTGAGTTTACCTTTGGCGGCCTTTTCGACTTGTTCCACCCAGGGTTTCAAAGCCATAACCTGTCCCCAACCGGTCTCAGGGTTCTGAGTGGTGAAAGTCAGTGTTATGGGCTCAGATGAAGCAGTGAATGGAAAAACGAAAACAAGACAGATGCCGATGAGCAATACTACCCACATATTTTTTTTCATTTTTTAATCTCCTTTTAACTAACTAAATTTAGGTTTATGAAAATGGGCCATACCGTTCTTGATCTTTTATTCATCCCTCCTTTCTTCTGCTGATTTTTGATATGACCTGATCATATTTGAGGCACTCTTAAAAGTTAAGAACCCTCAAAGCCTCCTTTTGTCAATGACCCTTTTCGCCTTTCCAAATTCCGAAACAGGGATTGTACCCTGTGGGACCAGTTGCACCTCGGGTTTCACAAGGAGTTCTGACTGGAGTGCATCGATGATTCGTGTTCGCAAAGCCTGAGAATCCTCACTGTTTAAGAAAGTCTCCATGACCTCAATCTGAACAGTCATCGCTTCCACCTCTTTCTTTGTCTCCAAAGTCACCAGATAGGATTCCTTTACTTCGGGGATTGCCATAAGGACCTTTTCAATCTGTATGGGGAAGATGTTGACGCCCTTACAGATGATCATATCATCCACCCTGCCTTGGATTCGAGATATACGGCGATGGGTTCTCCCGCATGCGCATGGTTCAGGGATGAATGAAGCCAGATCCTGAGACCGATATCTGATTAAGGGCATGGCTTCCCGGTTCAGTGTGGTATAAACCAGCTCGCCCACCTCACCCAGTGGGACAGGTTCTTCTCCTTCAGGGTCTATGACCTCAACGATGTAATTATCCTCCCAAATATGAAGTCCATCCTTTAGATGGCATTCGAATGAAACTCCAGGGCCATTCATCTCAGAAAGTCCATAGGAATTATATGCCTCGGCGCCATAGTACTTCTCGATCCTTCCCCGCGTCTCTTCGGAATGTAGCTCAGCGCCTAAGAAGATGGTCTTCAGTTTCGTATCCTCCTTAGGGTCGATACCCGTTTCTTCGAAAATCCTCATGAGATAGAGCGCGAAACTGGGCATGATATGAATTGCCGTTGTACCAAAATCGACCATTAGTTTTATCTGCCTTTTACTGTTCCCAGCCGCCGAGGGAATGGTCAATGCGCCTATTTTCTGGGCACCATAATGAAATCCCAGGCCCCCGGTAAAAAGTCCATAACCTGCCACATTCTGAAAAACATCTGATCTTCGGACGCCCACACCATAAAGGCAGCGAGCAACCAGATTGGCCCAATTTTCTATGTCCCGCGCCGTATGAAGTATGGCGACGGCTTTACCGGTCGTGCCTGACGATGCATGGACTCTTACACAATCTTCCCTGGGGACAGCCAGCATACCATATGGCCAATGATACCTCAAATCATCTTTGGTCGTCAAAGGAAGATTTTTAATTGAACCGACAGATTCTATTTTTTCAGGTTCTATTAAAAATGTACCGAATTTATCATTGTAGAAAGGTACACTCAACGCTCTTTTGACGGTTTCTTTAAGCCTTTTCACTTGAAAAATTTCGAGATCTTTTCTAGGAAGGGTTTCTAGTTGCTTTTCCCAAAAGGATGATTCGTTTGAGAACTTCTTTGCCACGCCGCCCTCGTTATGAGTTTCTTCTGAAATTACGCCATCTAGAGTATATCTCGATCATTCTTCCTTTTTCATATTCTTTAATGATCTTTCGATTAACTCCCGTTTTTTGATATTCCCTTTAGGGGTTTTGGGGAGATCATCCACAAATTCTATAATTCGCGGATATTCATGCTTGCTGAGGTTTTCTTTCACATATTCTTTAATCTCAAGTTCAAGACCGGGCCGTTGCTCGCGGACTTTGATAAATGCTTTAACGATGTTTCCCCTGTCCTTATCCGGTATTCCGATGACTGCTGCCTCTTCTATTTCTGTGTGCTTTAAAAGAGTGTCTTCCACTTCGGTCGGACTGATTGTCCAGCCTGAAGAAATAATGACATCATCCGACCTGCCTTTGTGCCAAAAATATCCATCCTCGTCTATAACAGCTGAATCCTTGACTGGAAACAGTTTACCGCGACGGTTCATCACGATCTCTCCGATATCCCCCGGTGGCACTGAATTTCCATCCTTATCAACGACGCGAATGTCCAGCCCTGGCAATGGTTTGCCCATCGATCCCGGTTTGACCCTCCAGTCTGGAAAACCGGCATAATTAACGATGATACACCCGACTTCCGTGGTACCATAGAGGCTGCAGGGAGAAACCCCAAATTTTTCTTTTAAATAGCTAAAAGTCTCGAGATCCATAGGCTCCCCGGCAAAGCTGATCTTGTTCATCTTCAGATTGAACTGATCCATCAACCCTGACTTAATGAGTCTTCTGAAAACAGTAGGAGCTGCATGAAAATTATTTATCTCGAATTCTTCCAGTGCTTGCAGCAAAATTGTTTCCTTAAACACGCCTGAATATGCACCAACGGCTATACCAAGAAACAGGGCCGTAAAGGTCCCATACCACAATCCGTTGCCCCAGGCAGGAGATGATGGGCAAAAAAAACGATCCCCTCTTTTGAGTCCCATGGCAAAAATTGCGCTCGGCGCCAAAAGAGCGACACTCCTGTGGAAATGATCAACGCCTTCGGCAAACTTACGGGTAGTACCACTCGAATACTGAATAATGGCCACATCATTACCGGATGTCTCCTGAGTGCGGGTGTATTTTGTCGGATGCTTTCCAATCCATTCGTTAAACTGGGAGCCCACAGTCATAACCCGTTGTATTGTTACATCTCCAACGAGGGGGGTTTTATCCTTGGTGGTGATAAGAAGCTTAGCACCGGAATCCTTGATACGGTGCTGCAGCGCTTCAGGCCCGAATAGCGTAAAGCACGGGACAACAGTCGCTCCTCGTTTGACAGTACCAAAGAGACTTACATAAAACTCCAGCGATGGTTCCAGCATGATGGCGATCCTATCACCAAATTGGATGTTTTCTTCCTCCAGGGCGTTTGCAAATTGGGAACTCAAGTTGGATATTTCATCGAAGGTGTATTGTTCCGAGTGACCGTCTGCAAATTTAATTCTTACAGCGGTTCCTTTACCTACATGTCTATCTATGCACTCATGGGCGATATTGAAGCACTCTCTTTTCCCATCGAACAATTCCCAGATTTTATCCCAGGTAAAACTCCGCCGAGCCTCTTCATAAGTTTTGTATTCGGTAATTTTCATCCAAACGTTCCCTTCAGATCATGTTTACGTGACTCGAATCATAAAACGAACCGCCACCCGATGAGTGCCAACGCCTGCAACTATTACGAACCGAACAATTCGTTTAAGGCAGGTTCATCAAGAATCCTACCGGTCAGGTATCCAGCATCCTGAGCCGCCACCAGGGCTGCATACTTTCCCCACATTTCCGGTGTCTGCCAGCCGGTGGTGTCTACATTTTTGAGAAAAGTTGTGACGGCCTCGGTCACCGTAAAATCTGGGCACAGCGCATTGACGGCGATGTTGTGTTTTTTCATCTCCTTGGCCAACCCAAGCGTGAAGCGCTCGATAGCTGCTTTGGTTGCCCCGTAGGGTATGCTGAATTTAATGGTCTTCGCCAAAACCGATGACAAATTAATAATATGGCCGCTCTTTTGTTCCACCATCTGTGGCAATACCGCCTGGCAGCAAAGGAAGGTTCCTCTCAGGTTGACCTCAATCACAAGGTCCCACTTTTTGGCAGTCAGCTTGAGAAACGGTTCAAGGGTGGTGATACCGGCATTGTTGATCAGGATATCGACATTACCGAAATTGTCCAATACCTGCTGGACCGCTTCAGCGACATCCTTTTCATCTGTAACGTCACATCGGATAGCCAGGGCCTTTCCGCCTAACTTTTTGATCGTCTCCACCGTTTCGTGGATCGTGCCTGGCAACGGTCCTCGGCCGGCTTCTACCGTACGAGCAGCAACCGCTACGCTGGCACCTTCCCGGGCCAGTTCAACGGCCATGGCTTTTCCCAGTCCACGACTGGCCCCGGTAATAATCGCGACCTTATCCTTTAACTTTTGAATATCCCCGTCCTCACCCGGATAAACCGGAATTCACCGTCTATTTTTATCTTGGATCATAGCTTTGGAAATATTTTGTTTTATCGAGAGCAGCTTCATACTTTTCGTGTAACTTGTGAAAAGCCTCTTTTTCTCCCATCCCTTCTCTGTCCGTGATGAACATAAGGTCGTTCTCATCTGGTGTATAGGAAATATTGGTAGATAGAGTATGATAGACGATAACTTCCTTCAGACAGGATAACCCGAGCCTGTCCGACATGTGACGCCTGGCGAATTTACCCATGACAATGGCGTCCCTCGGAAGAACGCTGATCGCCGTAGCAAGCGCATGAACCTCTGATTCCAGATCCTCTTCCGGGACACACTTGGTGACATAGCCGACTTCTTCGGCTTCTTTGCCGCTGATGGTCCTACCGGTAATAATAAGCTCGTTGATTTTTTTGGTATGGCCCATCAACAATTCCAACGGAAGGGTCGGCAATCCTCCAAAAGCGAGCCGTTGACCTCTCTGAGAAAACTTGGCATTCTCAGCCGCAATCACAATGTCTGCACACTTGGTGATGTATAGGCCGGCTTCAATGGCCCATCCATGAACCTGGACCATGACCACTTTGTTGCAGTCTAATATGGCCTGGGGCAACCCATACAGCTCATCCTGGTCTATTTGCAAACGCTTCCTCTGTGATGGCTTTGTACCTTTCTCTCCGCCGTATACCCTGTATACGAATGAGAGGTCAAAACCCGAACAATAATTTTTTCCGGCACCACGAAAGACAACCACTTTCACATTATCATCGTGATTCGCCCGGTGCATGGCATCCTTTATTTCTCCTGTCATTTCGTTTGGACCGATGCTGATGGCATTGCTCTTATCAGGACGGTTTAGTGTAAGATACCAGACAAACGGCGATTCCTTGTCCTGTTCAAAAAGGATCGTCTTGTACTGTGCATCGCCAAAATCGTGGCGAATTACCTTTTTTTCCATCTCGCTTGTCATCAGAATGTCTCCTTTCTTAAAAGCTTATTTTCTTAATAGGGCATTTAGAATCTTATTTGTAACTCCTTTGCAGTTTATTAAAAAAGAACCTAAATGATTATCAAGCGCCTAATAACGAATCGAACTGATGCGACAGGTCAGGCACCGACGGCCTTCCCTGACGGCCTCATCATCACTGAGCCCCTGGTGGACTTCCTTAAAACAGCTTTTTCTTTCCTCTACTCCGAGAATGGGCATTGCAGCACGGTCATCTTTTTCGATTTCCCTAAGATTCCATTGCATTACCGGGTCATCCAATTGAGCCACGGGCCCGCCCGGCTCCATCTCCGGATACGGCTTGCCGGTTAGGTAGCAGTCGATGGAAACAGCTGCCTTCTTGCCGGCCGCTATGGCCTCTATCACCGAGGATGGACCGGTGACCACATCTCCACCGGCAAAAATTCCCGGAGTATTTGTAACCATATTTTTGTCAACCACCAGTCTTTCACCTTGCCATACTTGTAAGGCGGTTTTATCCGACAGAAAGCTGAGGTCGGGTGTCTGCCCTACCGCTGATATGATCATGTCAGCTTCAATGTTAAACTCCGAACCCGCAACATACATCGGCGCCTTGCGACCACTTTCATCCGGTTCACCCAGTTCCATTGCAAAACATTCGATACCTGTACAGGTATCATCTTCACAAAGGATCTTGCAGGGGCTGGAGAGCAATTCAAACTTAATCCCTTCTTTCTCCGCCTCCTCGATTTCATCCTTTATGGCGGGCATTTCTTCACCGGTACGTCGGTATGCGATGGTCACCTCTTCGGCACCGAGTCTGAGAGCGGATCGTGCCGAATCGATGGCCACATTTCCGCCACCCACAACAACAACCTTTTTGCCAACCGTGACTTGTTTGCCCAGGTTAAGGTCCTTCAACCAGCTGGCACCGTCGACAACCCCTTGGGCATTTTCATTCGGAATACCGAGTCCGGCACTTTTGTGTGCTCCGGCTGCAATAAAAACGGCCTTGTAGCCCTGTTCCCACAAGTCATCCATACTCAGGCCCTCTTTTCCGATTGGGCTGTTAAGCTTGATTTCAACCCCTGTCTTCCGGATGATATCGATTTCTGTCTCCAAAATGTCTCGTGGAAGCCGATACTCGGGAATACCCACAGCCATCCATCCGCCGGCTACCGGCAAGGCTTCAAATATCGTGACCCCGTAGCCCAACTTAACCAGATCGTATGCTGCCGTTAACCCGGCCGGGCCGGACCCGATAACAGCGACAGTCTCTTTTTTAGTCCTGGGTTCCGGCTCCACATCGCGCCCGCTGTTTGCCAGTTCAAAATCGCCCACAAAGCGCTTGAGGTCATTGATGGCAATCGCATCGTCTATCTCGCTCCGGTTGCATACCGTCTCGCACGGACGGTGACAAACCCTGCCTAAAATACCATAGAAAGGTGTTGTTCTTCTGATCTTTTCCACGGCCTCCCCGAATCTACCGCGCGAAACCATTAAGGCATAATTTTGAACATCCAAATGGGCCGGACAGGCGTTCTCACAAGGTGGTTGCACGATCTTTGCCGGCGGACGGTGATATCGCGGAATATATCTTTCTCGGCCGGCATTCGGATTTATGGGACAGCGAATCTGGAACCCACGGTTGAACCGACCCAGACAAACGTTACACTTGACGCAGCGAGTAATTTCATCGATCCTGCCTTCCTGCAGCTTCATCGGCCAGTCCGGATCGGCAATGAGTTGTCGGCCCAGGGTGACCATGTCGGCCTTGCCCTCACGGATAATTTGCTCAGCCAGATAGGGATCATGGACTGATGGAACCAGTACGGGCACTTTTACTACACTCTTAAAATCCTGACCATGTTGGATCATCGTGTCGGGATGCTGGGGAAAGAAATATTCTCTGGCCTCATATGAACCGGAAGAAACATGCAACCAGTCGATCCCTTCATTTTCCATCTTTTTGGCTATGATGGCCACTTCTTCAGGATGAAGCCCGTTTTCCATCTGCTCATCACCGCTGAGGCGGATTCCCAAAGGGAAGTCCGGCCCGACCCGCTTACGGGCGTTAATGAAAAGATTCCGAAGAAATCGCATCCGGTTTTCAAGGCTGCCTCCATACTTATCAGTCCTCTGGTTGGAACGTGGCGAGAGGAACTGATGGATGAGGTATCCATGGGGACTATGTAACTCCACTGCATCATATCCGCATATTCTGGCACCCGCTACGGCATCCGGATACTGGTTTTCCATCCATTCAATCTCATCGATGGTTAGTTCCCGGGGTGATTTGGCGTACGTTTTCTCTTGGGCTTTTCGGCTTTCCCACCCAAAAGGCATGATCCGCATATCATGATCATGGCATGTCTCACAAGGAATGGCAGAAGGCGCGGGGGGGATCTCTCCGGATAATTTACTCGATCCCTGACGGCCGAAACCCGGCGTAATCTGGATAAAAGCTATGGCGTCGAAGGCCTGAATAGTCTCTGCGAGTTCCGCCATGCCCGCAAAATATGATCGATTGCTAAGGCGCGGGTTTCCAAAACTGGTCGTCTGTGCCCCCCAATCACTGGCGAAGGTACACTCGATACAAACAAAACCGGCACCGCCTGCTGCACGCGCAGCATAGGTGGCCACTGCATTTTCTGTAATGTAGCCATTGATATCTGCCCCACCGGTGGTAGTACAGGCGCCGCCGAGCCTGTTTTTAATTTCCAGCTTGCCAATTTTGATAGGTGTAAATAGTTCAGTGAATTCCATATATATATCCTTTTTGCTAGAGTTACCGTGTAGGGATTTTAAATTCTTCTACTCGGCTCTATTCCTATTAGTTTAGCCATATTTTCGCCGAATATCTTCCTTTTCACGCTTGTTGTCACAGGGGCGAAGCCGTATCTCTGCTGTAACTCCTCCGGCATTTCAAACTCCTTCAGTGCCTGAACCGCTAATCTTATAAGGCCCCCGGCACCGAAAAAATCTGACCCCCAGACAATTCGATCATCCCCGGCGAACTGAATAGCCTCTCCGATGATCTCAGCCAACCGCCAAGGGGCATTAAACCACCAGGGCATCACTAGGCTGAGGCTTATATAAACATTCGGATGAGTCAGGGCGATCATATTTAAGTCATGGTTGTATGGCCACCCCGCATGAAAGGCAATGATGTTCAGGTCCGGGAAATCGGTGGCCACTTCATCAAGAAGGATGGGAACACAATACTTGGCCCTACCCGGGGGAACCCATGAAAACCCCGTATGGATGGTCACTGGAACCCCCAACTCAGATATTTTTTCATAAAAGGGCCAAATTTTTTTGTTGTTAATATAGGTATCTTCCGGTGGATAAAATTTTACCAGTTTGCAATTCCGCTCCTTCACCAGGTATTCCAGTTCCCAGAGGATATGCTTCATCCCTCTTTTGAGTATCGGGCCCACATTACACTGAAATATGAAGCGATCCGGAAATTTTTCGCATGCAGCGGCAACTTCACCATTGGTGGACCAACGGGTAGCGCCGCCTGTTGTATCCATCATGGATTCGGGTAGCACACATGCGACATCAACCCCATATCGATCCATATACGTTATAAGCCGATCTTCTTCCGAACCTTTTCGTTCTTCTTTTTCTCTGATTTCAGAGACCTTTCGCTTGCCGCCTGCGCCAAAGGCTCTGCGGGTACCATCCACACCCCGCCACCAGAGTTGGACCCCAGGGTAGTAGTTGATATAGGTCTTGTCTCCTGAAAGATGGGTTTCCACATCAATCTTAAAATAATCGTCCTTTTTGTCCTCTTGTGTTTCCATTTTCAGAGTGCCTTTCATTTTCCACAGGTTAATTTCATTTGCACCAAAATCAATTAAAAAGTTTTAACTTAATGTTTTTATTCTTTTTTGCTAACATTTTAATTTAAAGAAAATAGATATATGAAACAAATCAATCTTCAAGTTTTCATAAGTTAGATTCGGATTTTGATATTTCCATATTGTATTTTATATATGCTGTCAAGAATTCTTTTACAATTATCTTTGAAATTCTTGTGGTTTTAGCGGTGCTTTTTGTTCCGACTGTCCTAAATTATTAATAGATTCAAACTAATCATAACTCCCTATTTTTAATAGGTTATCCGGATAGGAAGCGTCAGGATTGCCTCTGTAGTACGAATTGTTTTCTGTTCAACATTTCTTTTCTAGCGATGTCAGCTTAATATTTCTTGACATCAAACAGGAGTTATATTAATCGTTCGGGTTAAATCATTTCCGAGGTGACTTTAAATTGATTGAGGAAAAGAAGAAGGCCGTTCTTAAATCTGCAGAATATCTGTTTGCCACCAATGGTTTCAACTCGGCTTCGGTTTCAGACATAGCTAAGGAATCCGGTATTCATGCGGCATCTATTTATTCATATTTCAGCAACAAGAGAAATATTCTATTTGCCATCTATGGAAAGTATCTGCAGAATGCCGTTAAATCATTGAATGAACACTTTCAGGGTATGAAAGAGCCCGGCCCTAAGTTAAGGAAAGCAATCTGGCATTATCTTGCCGATATGAAGAATAGCCCCAACTACGCGCGGATCCTGATGATGGCGCAAAGGGAAAATTCCGATTTTTATTCCTCAGAATACGTAAAATATGTAAAACTCTATTCAGGTCTTGTTTTAAAAATTATCATTACAGGACAAAAAGAAGGGTTGTTTCGGACGGATATAACCCCCCGGTTGATTCGCAATATAAGTATGGGAACCAGCGTTTTTGCTGTTTTTGATAGCATCGTTCACGAACGTCCCTACGACCCCAATGAGCTGTCGGATGTGATCTATCAATTGGTTCTTAACGCCACTGGCATACAATCTGCTGTCAAGGAAAATAATAATAAATTGCAACGCAGCGAAAGAACCGAACTTCGCAGGACCCAAATTTTAAAAACTGCTATTGAGGTTTTTTCAAGCAAAGGATTCTCCAACGCCACGATATCAGAAGTGGCTAAGCAAGTCAGTTTGGGAGATGCAACCCTTTATGAATATTTTGACAACAAGGAAGCCATTCTTTTGAGCGCCGTTGAGAGCTATCTGCAAAATATTGCCTCTGATGAAGATATCAACCTGCGGAATCTTTCAGAGCCTGAAAAGGTTCTGCGCAAGACAATATGGCGCTGGATATGGCAGCTATATACATGTGAGGACTTTTCGCGGGTCTTGGTCTTAGAACTTTTCCGTAATATTAATTTTTATTCCAGCCCCGGCTATAGGTATCTGACAGCTTTCCAGGGAAAAATCCACAAAGTGATCCGGCAAGGTCAAAAAGAAGGTGTTTTCATTGAAAATGTTCCATTTCCTACATATTTTCATATGATTTTGGGCACAATAGACCAATATCTACTCGGACAATTCCTTTTAAACAGCCCTCCCCTTGGACTTAAAGCATTAGAGGATATCGTGGATTCTCTGATACGGGCCATAAAAGTGCGCTAAAATCCATGAGCTTCTCTTTGATTTTGAATTTATCTGAATGACAGATCGGATCTGAAAATGCATTCAAAATCAAAAAAAATTGCGAATAGACGTCCTAAAGATGGAATACTGAAGACCACATGCTTCCTTTGTCACGGTGGATGTGTTTTGCAGGCATATATAAGAGAGGGCAAGCTGGTAAATCTTGAGGGTGATCCTAGAGGACCGCTCAATTTGGGAAGCATATGTGAAAAAGGGATAGCTGCTGTCCAATATGTCTATAGCCCTTATCGCTTAAGATATCCATTGAAGAGGGCAGGCAAAAGGGGTGCAGGAAAATGGAAGCGCATATCATGGGACGAAGCACTCGACACTACGGCCAACAATCTGTTGAAGATAAGGGATAAATACGGTGGCGAAAGTATTGCCTATGCCTGGGGTACTGCTCGGGTTGTCCACAGCTATCCGCGACACATTTTCTACAATGGCGTATTGGGCACTCCCAACGGGATCGGCGTAGGGCACATTTGCCTCACCAAAACAAGAATGCCCGTGATGAATATGACCGTCGGACCGATCCCCGGCCTGGCTCGAACCGGGATTCTGCGTGACTTCGACCGTGCAAACTGTATCGTCGCCTGGGGCGATACCCTGATTGATTCCAGAAATGACGGCATGGGAGGCGTGGGCAAAAAACTTGCCAATAAGCTGTCTGGTGGTTGCAAATTGATTGTTATCGACCCTGTCTTCACGCGCGCTGCATCCAAAGCTAATATTTGGTTGCCCATACGTCCGGGCACCGATCTGGCCCTTGCCCTTTCTTGGCTGAACGTTATAATCGACGAAGGTCTCTATGATCAGAGATTTGTTGCCAAGTGGACCAATGCGCCCTTTTTGGTTCGATGCGATACCAAAAAATTATTGCGGGAAAGTGAGATCTTGGATGGGGGGGATCCCCAAAAGTTTATATATTGGGATCAAACCAGCCGCTTTGTAAAAGTATGGAATCATGATCGGTATATGGATTTTGAGAATACGGAGCCTGCCCTAGCCGGGTCTTATCGTATTGTATTACAAAATGGCAGCGAAATTGAATGCAGACCGGTATGGCAAGTGTTTCAGGACATTGTCCGGGAGTGGACCCCGGAAAAGACCGCGCCGGTGACCTGGATTTCATCCGAAAAAATAAGGGAATCCGCAAGAATGTATGCCGGCTCCGGAGCAGCTTGCATCGAATGGGGCGTATCAATGTCTCAATGCAGCCGTTCCACTGCCACCAACCAGGCCATATTGCATTTAAAGGCGATTACCGGCAATCTGGATATTCCCGGCGGAAATGCCTTCTGGCATATACCGGGATACAAAACAGCCGACACCCCTCTGTCTGCTGAGCAGGAAGAAAAACGGATTACCGGAGGGTATGTGTTCAGTAATCCCGCCATGTCGCCCATGCCCTCTGCCCATCAACCCGCCGTTTGGAAAGCTGCCGCCACCGGAAACCCGTATTTTATTCGAGCACTGTATGGAGAGAGTTCGAATCCCCTGGTGGGTCATGAAAAACCGAACAGATTCATTCTGGAAGCACTTAAGAAAATGGATTTCATTGTCTGGTCGGATATTACCATGACGCCTTCTACACAGTGGGCTGATATCATCTTACCGGTTAATACGCCATTTGAGAGGGATTGGGTTCACGATGCCTTTGACATGGGTCTATTTGCAGGTCAGGCCGTGATTGAACCAGTGGGTGAAAGCAGGTCGGATTTTTATATTTTCAAGGATTTGTGTCGTAAGATGGGCCATCCCGATTTATGGCCATGGAAAACCGAGCGCGAACTCTGTGACTGGAAGTTGGAGCCCTTAGACATTGACTTTGAGAAGCTTATCAAAACGTGTTTCTATCCGGCACCTGAGATTTGGAATAAACACGAAAAAGGGCTGCTTCGCTCTGATAAAAAACCGGGTTACCCCACCCCTTCAGGCAAATTCGAGTTATATGCATCCCTACTGGAAGACGCCGGATTAGACCCGTTACCGGTATTCAACTATCCTCCGGAATGCTACGAAACAACCCCGCAACTGGCCAAAGACTATCCCTACATCCTGATAACTGGATCACGTGAGTTGAATTTCCCCTACTTCCACACGCAGTATCACTATGTTCCCTGGTTGCGCGAAATGGAGCCTTACCCTCCGGTGCTGCTCCACCCGGAAACCGCCATGGGATTGGGCATCGCAGAAGGTGACTGGGTGTGGATTAAAACTAAGCATGGAAAGGCACGTTTCAAAGCCAAGGTTACTAAACGAATTCATCCAAAGGTTATCTCTGTCTGTCATGGATGGTGGTATCCTGAATTGCCGGCACCGGCTCACGGGGTCTTCGAATCAAATGCCAATGTTCTGGTAGATCCCGAGGGGGCTACTGATCCTGCCACCGGCACCACCGAATTGAGGGGACTGCTTTGTAAAGCTTATAAAGCGGACGGGCCACCACAAGGAGTAAAGGACAGCTCAGAGGTTTAACATGACGACTCAATATAGAATACTGATAGATTTGAACAGATGCACGGGCTGCAACGCCTGTATCGTTGCCTGCAAACAAGAATACGATCTCCCTCCCGGGATGAATGCCATACCAGGATCCAAAGGGTTTTCTTTTATAAGAGTAGAGTGCATCGGTCCTGAAGGTGAATATCCCGCGCTTTCGATGTATTATCAACCGATACTTTGCATGCATTGTGCAAATCCCCCATGCTTGAAAGCCTGCCTCCCTGAAGCCATTTATCAGCAAAGCGATGGTCTTGTTCTCATTGATGCCGAAAAATGTACCACCTGCGAAGCGTGCCTGAAAGCCTGCCCATATGACGCACTTTTCCTGGACAGTGAGCAAGGGGTGGCTCGTAAATGCACCTGGTGCGTACACCGGATCCACCAGAATCAGCCCCCGGCTTGCGCTGCTGCCTGCAATGCCGGAGCCATAGCTTTTGGTAATGTTGCCGATCCCGGAAGCAAAATTTCAAAAACACATAAAGAGGGTGCCGACAGTTATTTTGTTTTGAAACCAGAGCGTGAAACCGAACCCTCGATCAATTATCTTCGATTCACGAAAACCCATTGATTATCCAATCTATACTATATGAAAATTTATTGACGTGCACTGGGAAGGAACACTTCAGTTCTAATTTACTGAAAATGTCAACGGAAGCGTGATCTTGATCCATTCGCCGAGTCTATTATGTACGCTCAAACTGACAACATTTGATAAAAGTTGCTCATCGCAACACTTTGTCTTCCATGAAAAGGCATGTCAAAAGTCCGATTCACGAACCATTTTTTTGTGACTAAACCCAAACCGTCACGCTTCCATTCGCACTCTTTTTTGAGGTCTGCCAATGCCTCGGTGCATGTTAAGATCCGTCGGCAGGAGCTGCGATCTATTGAGCTAATTGTACCCGTTTGGATGAACAAATATAACGTTTAAAACCCAATACCAAAGACAGGAATATGTCTATTAGTCCTCTCCTACGTTAATCTTGATCAGGTGTGCGTATTCCGGGTCAATCCGGCCACCGATTCCGGGCGAAGGCGGCCACCGATTCCGGGGCAATCCGATCACCCCTCATATTAGAATCTGACAGCTGAGAGCGGCGCTGGTTAAGATCTCATTGAACCGGTAGGATGTACCTTTAAATTTGAAATCAGGAGGTACATATGCCAGCGGAGAGATTAACCATGCGTAAAACAAAGGAAGTTTTTCGTTTAAAATTTGACTGTCATCTCAGCAACCGTAAAATCGCCGAAAGCTGCCTGATAGCCCGAAGTACGGTTGCTGAATATCTATTTCGCTTCCAGCAGGCCGCTTTAAGCTGGCCATTGCCCGAAGCAATGGATGATGCTCGCCTTGAAAGGCTGCTTTTTCCCCCCACATCCCTTACGTCCGGTTCCGAGCGCCCCCTGCCGGACTGGCTTGATATCCACAACGAACTACGGCGCAAAGGAGTCACTCTGGCCCTTCTGTGGCAGGAATATAAAGTACAACATCCTATCGGCTATCAATACAGCCAGTTTTGTTACTGGTACCGGCAGTGGGCCAAAAAGATCGATCCGATCATGCGCCAGGAACATCGTGCCGGTGAAAAAATGTTTGTCGATTATGCCGGTCAAACGGTGAAAGTTTATGATCTGTACACCAAACAAATGCGCGAGGCGCAAATCTTTGTGGCCGTACTCGGGGCCTCCAACTATACTTATGCGGAGGCCACCTGGACCCAAACGCTGCCCGACTGGATTGGATCCCACAGCCGGGCCTTTGGATAAACATGTCGTTTCAAGATATCTGTGTATCTTTCATATGTTGAAAGTCGCCTCAAAGGCTTTATATAATCGTCGAGCCATAAAATTGAATACTCCTTTAACGTCGGCAATTCATTGGCTTCCTCCTCATTTAGTTCAAACTGCTGCAAAACGAGCTTAGCCCCAACCTTCTTCGCCACTTCCTTTGCTGTCACTAAATCTCCAACCCTCTTTGACTTCCGTTTGCCATGGTGATTGATGAATATCCACCATTCACCAGATCCGTTCGGTTTCTCTCTGATTTTTACTCCCATATTGACCCCCTTTCTGATTAACGCTGCTTAATTGTTCAAGGTGGTTGGTGTTCTGGATCGATTCGAGCTGAAAAAAGATGGATCATCGGCTGCGCCGGTCAATGTTTTTCGACATGGATCGGCTGTTTCATCTTTAAAAGATTATATTGATATGAACAGATCGCCACGATGTTAATTTCTGATGTGAAATTAAATCCGATGGATGGCAGGTACCGATAAATCGTCTGGTGATAGATTCAAATTTTTAAGCCTGGCTTTTATGGAATTGCGATGTTACCCGGCCAGATATATTGTTTGACAATATTTTAACATAATAATAACTTATTAATATTTCACCCCCATTGTCGGTGTTTTATCAGATTTGTATTTTCAAATTTTAATTTCTTCGTATCCTGCAGATGTTTAGAAAAAATTTTACAGAAGCGTCTTTATCGATTCTATGGAAAATTTGAATAATAAGACCGAAACACCCTCATTGTTGCCATATCTTGAGGAGACCGGCGCTAAGCTCAGGCTGAAATTTAGCTTAATCGATCCATCTGTATCTGTTCCGGAAAAATCATCTTTTCCATTCGTAATCATTAGTGAATCAGATTCCATGGCCCAACTTATTGAGGGGCAGATTGAAACTGATGGCGGAAGTGTGGTTAAACGAATTTTTGCTATGGTTCAGAGGGACGAATATCATCTTTCCCGGGATGAGTATCTCTCTTGTAACAATCTGGATATTGAACATTACTGGCAGAGGGCATTTTCAAATTATTCTAAAAACATTCATGATGGATCCGTTGTTATCTTAGGTGATCAAATACGAAATAACGGTGGTTTTGCGCCTTTTCAATCGTTGTTTTATTGCAAATTACAACGTATTTTTTTTATTCCACCCTGCCCGAAGTGTGGGATTGAGCTTCATCAATGCCGTGACGATGAGTTGTTGAAGTCGATCGGTTTACCGGCCTATTCCACGTCTCTAAACCGCTATTTATTTTGTCCTGCCTGCTACAATTCATCAGGCATATCAGATTATTACGCATATTTATTAAAAAGAAGCGATCCGCCGCTGCTAAAAGATTACAGGGATTTAATTAAAGCATTCGGTCAGATGGTTTTAGATGGAATTCAACCGGCCCAATTCCCATGTCCGAGTTGTCCCGATCACCAGGAGTGCTTTGGAACAACAAATTTGGCGCTCTCGAGAATTATACCGTTTTCTTTTTATCCTTTCTACATGTTATTGTTCGACGGCGATTCGATTAACGCCATCGAATTTTTATCCCTGCTTTCAGGTGCGACCGTCACAGATTTGGAAAAAAAACTTACCGAAAACCAGGAAATTGGCAGGATAAATTGTTTGGAAAAACTGAAAAAAAAATATCCATCAGTATCCCCCTTTTTATTTAATCAGGACAACCGATGTTTTTTAGAAATCCTCTACTTAAAACTTTCTTTCCTAGGGGAACTTGCCGATCAGATTTTTTCTTTCCGAAAAATATACAAAAACCAAAATATCGGATTACCTATCGAGAAAATATGGGTTAAGATTTCCGATCAGGGAGACCTGCTACCCACCTTTTGGAACTTTAAATTAAGGATTATCGATTTAGGCCAAAATAGAAACAAAGCTCCGATTTTTTCATCATTGGATAATTCATCCGACGCTTATCTCCTTGGCTTAAGCTGGTTTTATGTGCTTTCAGTCAACAAGAAACAAAGCATTGACGATGTATGTACTGCCCTTGATCAGGTCATTAAATTACAGACATCGAATAAAGCCGGCGGCTTTGAAAGCCTAATATGGAGCAAAAATAACAGTGCTTTTTCTCCCGAGAAGATTTTCTGGGATCCGGATGGAATGGAAATTACCCAAAGTTTTAAAACACTATGGGAAAATTCCCTTGATTTGGGCTGGTCTTTGTTAATGACAGACTTGAAAAGGGATATAGACTGGTCTGAGGGCCGGTTCAGGAAAAAGCTGGAAAACCTTCGGGAAGAAGTACGTAACACCATGTTTCAAAAAGAGACCTCCCATAAACCATCACCGCATCGAGTGGAGGACCAAGCCATTTCTCGGATTCTTAGAAATATTAAGAAAAAATGGGGCACAGGTCCTCTTCCAGAATCCTCACCGGAAGATACCGATGTTGAGAAACAAAAGAGGGCCTTTCCAATAAATCAGGAGCAGAAACTCGATGAAACCATGGTTACTAAAACAAAGGTTGAAGTGAGCGGAAATGACGATTTTTTTGATAAAACCGTCATTCTTCGACCCGATGAAGACAGAGACAAGGGTCTTAATGAAACCACGGATATTAAACCTCAAGTGAATATGGCAGGGAAAGACGACTTTTTGGCCGAGACAATGATTCTTAAACCGCATGAAGATGGGGAATCGAATCTTGATCAGACCACGGTTATTAAACATCAGGTGAACACCACCGGGAATGATGAGTTTTTCCCCGGGCCCTTCGATCTCGGGATGGATAAATCCGGTGATCAGAACCCCGATGAGACCACGAACATCAAAAAGACGGGGAAAAAATCCGCAAAAGACGATCTTTTGGCGGAGACAGTGATTTTTCGTTCGGATAAAGACCCCGGTATAGATTAGGACAATGGATGCACAATTATCATCAGGCCGGTTGGCAGAGGAAATCAGACGAATCTATGCATCAGACCGTTTGAAAGCAGCCGATATCATAGAGAGGTTTCTAGAAAACAGCCTGAATACGCTGCCGGTTGACAACAGATTGGCCCTGTTGGAAAAACTTGCAGCTCAATTCAGCGCAGACCCACAGGATTCAACTGATAGCACCAATATTGACACGGAACTGTCAAGACTTTTTCGGTTGCTGCTCGGGCGGGATTTCCCCCAGGCTGCTCTTTCACCCGAAGAGCTTTTGGAAAGATTGGCAGAATCCATCACTACCATATTTGATGCGCTAAACAAACTTGTAAATGCGATCAACACTGCCCTTTTAGGTAAAAATACCGGAGAGGAAACGATTCGGCATGTCATCGGTTTTCACCTCGAGGGCGAAAATCGGCTAAAATCACTCGAAAACTATCTCGGGCAAATAAAAAATGCTTTTCTAATGGCCCAGCAGGCATTTAAAATATCGGCTAAAACCATCGTCGGTGAAATCTTGTCCGAATTGGATCCCGATCAAATTGAAACCGACGCCGTGGGAGGGCTAAAATTCCATCCGCGCCGCAAGACCAAATGTTTCGATATATACAAAGAAAAATTTAATCAGTGCCATAAATGGTTTGAATCAGAACGATTTATGGAAGCGCTCTTAAGGGAATTTGAGCGTAATTGTGTTAAGCTCTCTGCCACCTTGGAATACCCTTCCAAATAAGGAAGACCTAATAAGAAAAGATCCATAATTATTTAGCTAAATTCCCAAAGGAGAAAGAAATTGAAAAAAAGAATTTCATTCACATGCCTGATTTTGCTCGTTTTCCTGTTTTATGCCTGCGCTACCCAACCACCTCCGTCTCCGAATTGGAGGGGTGAAGAAGAGGCGATCCATCTCCGGGTAAGGGCCGACTCTCAGCTAAACCTTCATGAAGGCAGACCGCATACTCTCGTTTTATGTATTTATCAGCTGAGAAGCAAGACCACTTTTAATTATCTTACAGATGAGATAGATGGGCGATACAAGCTTTTGGAATGTGAGATTTTTGACGCCAGTGTTGTCAACGCAAAAAGATTGATTATTCAACCGGGCGAGGATATGACGCTTCTTATGGACCGGAGGGGGGGGGCAAGACATCTGACTTTTGTGGCCGGGTATTTTTTGCTTCAAAAAAGGCGGATAATTAAGATGGTTGACTTTCCGGTTATCGTGGAAAAAAAAGGTTTTGGCGGACAAAAAACGACGGCAAGGGTGGGCAAATTGAAACTTGAACTTGTTTTGGGCGCCCAACAAATCGATAGGATTGAAAAAAGGTAGGAGATCATAAGATAATGGAAAGACCGCTATTTTGGCATCAGGGCCTTTTTCTACAACCCCAACATTTTCAATTAGAGGATCGGTATTTTCATTCCCTGTTGGATCCTTTCCACAAATTTCTTCAGCCATACCTCTGGGGGATCGGGGAAGCGGAAATCGCTGAGGCATCCCTGGGGAATCTATCTTTTAATCTTCTCAGGGGAGAGCTGCTATTTCCGGATATGACCTATATGGTCTTTCCCGGCAATGCGCTTGTGGAAGCCCGCGCCTTCAATGAGGCCTGGGTAGAGGGAGGTAAACCCTTTAACGTTTACGTTGGTTTGAGAAAATGGAATGATGCAAGTGAAAATGTGACCGTGCTTTCCAGCCTGGAAAACCTGGCAGACGTCACAACCCGTTTTGTAACAACGGTTGACCCGGAAGAGGTTCCCAGTCTTCATGAAAGCGGACCGTTGGCAAATATAAAGCGACTTTACTACGTGCTAAAAATATTCTGGGAGACAGAAAGAGAGCAGTTGGGCGACTATGTTCTCATTCCCGTTGCAAAACTGATAAGAACCGGTGAAGATATAGCGATTTCAAAACAATTTTTTCCACCATGCCTCTCCATTTCAGCATCTTTACCCCTGGTAAATTTAATTATGGAAATAAGGGATCAAATTGCATCTCGAGCCCACCAGCTTGAATCATATAAACGCGAAAGAGGTATTCATACGGCCGATTTTGAAACCAGAGATATGGTTTATCTCCTCGCGTTAAGATCATTAAACCGTTACGTCCCTTTATTATTTCATCTAACGGAAGCACAGCAGGTTCACCCCTGGACGGTTTACGGTCTCCTAAGGCAGTTGATCGGAGAGCTTTCTTCCTTTTCAGAGCAGATCAATACAATGGGAGAGATGACGGATGGATCCGCTTTTGTTTCCGGTTATGACCATCTACGGTTGTGGGAATGTTTTTCTGGTGTTCAGACGTTGATCACCCGGCTATTGGATGAAATCACGGCCGGACCGGCGTACATGCTCCAGCTTATTTACGATGGGGCCTACTACGCAAGCGAGCTTTCTTCGAAAATTTTTGACGGCCATAACCGTTTTTTCCTTGTCATCGAAAGCGAGGCCGACCCCCAATCTATCCTCCGATCTCTAGGGACCACCGCGAAATTGAGCTCCCGTGAATCTTTACCGATTCTAATTGCTCGAGCGCTTCCCGGCATCAAACTGAATCATCTGCCATCACCCCCGCAGGAATTGCCCAAGCGGGCCAATTCCATTTATTTGCAAATTGACCAAAATAGCGATCAATGGACAAATGTACAAAAAACGAAGAACATCGCCATGTTTTGGGATACAGCCCCCGATGATTTAAAGATTGAGCTGATGGTGGTAGGGAGAAAGTAAACATGCGCCTGACAGACTGTCTCATTGAACTGGTAGCCTATGTAACATATTTTATTAGAACAGCAGCTGTCAGACACCCGCCGTTTGACCAGGTAAAAACCGATATCGAACGTCTTATCGCTGAAAGTCAAAGCCGCTTCCACCAAGGTGCTTTCTCAAAGGAAGACTTTGATCTAGCACGATTTGCCATATTTGCGTGGATTGATGAAGCCATATTAAGTTCTCAGTGGAACCAGAAAAGTCAGTGGCAGAGCGAACAGCTCCAGCGCATTTATTTTCAGACGACCGATGCCGGCGAAATATTTTTTAAGCACCTAAATACCATCGGAATCCATCAAAATGATGTGAGGGAAGTCTATTATCTTTGCCTCGCATTGGGTTTTATGGGTCGCTACTGCCATGAAGGAGACGAGTACCTTCTGGATCAGTTGAAAACATCCAATCTGAAGCTTCTTACCGGCAGCTCGGTGGGCCTGCCATCCCTCGAAGGTACCACCCTTTTTCCCGATGCGTACGCTGCTGATTCAAAGGATGTGGCGCCGCAGAAGGCAAACATTCATTTTTCTCCTTTCGCGCTTTTTTGTGTCGGTTTTCCGATCGTTCTTTATGGCGTTCTGTTTTTTATTTTCCGGTTTATTTTAAACAATGTCGGGGAAACCTTTATAAATACTGTACGGTAAATGAAAGCCATTTTTTTAAAAATTTCGAAAGTATTTCTTATAATTACAGCCATATTGCTGGCGGTTGTTCTTACTTTTGGCATCGTTTTAAGCCTGGGTTGGCCCTGGTGGGTTGGCATATTTCTTTTGGCTGGCCTCCTGGGGTTGTGGCTCGCAGCGGTTTTCATTAAAAAAATATGGCACCGACAACGCGAAAAACATTTTGTACACCAGGTAATTGAACAGGACGAAGCCTCCATAAAAAGCCTCGATGCCAAGGATGCAGAGCTTTCACAGGAGCTCCAGGCTCGCTGGAAGGAAGCCATAGAAGCGCTGAAAGCTTCTCACCTGAAAAAATTTGGCAATCCGCTCTATGTCCTCCCTTGGTACATGGTGATCGGGGAGAGTGGTTCCGGTAAAACTACAGCCATAAAAAGCGCCCGGCTTTCATCGCCGTTTACGGAAATCAGTCAAACTTCGGGCATTTCTGGTACACGCAACTGCGACTGGTGGTTTTTTGAACACGCTGTCCTGATAGACACTGCCGGACGGTATACTATTCCGGTAGACGAAGTTCGTGATAAAAAGGAATGGCAGAAGTTCCTGCTCCTTCTGGCTAAATTCAGAAAAAAGGAACCGCTAAATGGTCTCGTTGTTACCATTGCGGCGGACACGCTACTTGACTCCGGTGCAGAAGCCCTTGAAGAAAATGGGCAGAGCATCCGCCGACGCATGGATGAATTGATGCGGGTTATCGGAACCAAATTTCCGGTTTACGTTCTGGTCACTAAATGTGATTTGGTTCAGGGAATGGCCCAGTTTTGTGATCATCTTCCTGAAAAAAATCTTAATCAGGCCATGGGTCTGGCAAATCGTGACTTTTCCGCAGATGTAGCCGGCTTTCTTGATCGAACCATTCATTTTGTCGCTGAACGACTGAGAGATCTGAGGCTACTTCTTCTCCACAAACCCGCCACCACCGGTTTTACCCGTGACGCCTCCCAGGGCAGGGACCCCGGCTTTATTCTTTTCCCTGAAGAATTTGAAAGGTTAAAATCCGGTCTTAACTCTTTCACCAAAGGTGCTTTCCAGGAAAATCCTTACCAGGAAACTCCGATTTTAAGAGGTCTTTTTTTCAGCAGCGGCCGCCAGGAAGGGACACCGTATTCCCATTTTTTGAAGACCTCCGGGCTGATCGGAGAGAGTGAGGTTCTGCCAGGGACCAGCAAGGGATTGTTTCTACATGATTTTTTTTCGAAAATTCTACCAAAAGACAGGCACTTGTTCGCGCCTACCATGCGCACCCTTCAGTGGAGCCGGCTTACAAAAAATATTGGTCTTACCGCATGGATCACGATAGCGATCGCCATTTGTGGTTTGCTAAGCTTCTCTTTTGTAAAAAACCTTAAAATCCTCCGGGATATTCCCCATGAATTTTCAAATCCACCTGCACTACAGGGGGATATTTTAGCGGATTTAAGTATTATGGATCGCTACCGCCAGGCCATCCTGAAAGTGGAGAAAAAAAATCGTAGATGGTGGATTCCCAGATTCGGTTTGAACGAGAGCAACAGAGTCGAGATCCAACTTAAAGATAATTATTGTAGGCAGTTTAGGGAAGGATTTTCCGCATCTTTAGACAGACAAATGGTGGATAACATAGCGGACTTTTCAGCCTCCACCCCCGGGGAAACCATCGGCCGGTATGTGGCTTATATAGTAAGACGCATCAATCTCCTGAACGCCCGTTTAAACGGCAGAGATTTGAAATTCTTACAGGCAAAATTTCAGCCGTCCTACCATCCCGTCCTGTTGGGGATTGATTCAAAACTTGTTCCTGAAATAGTAGAGCAGTTTGCCAATTTGAATCTTTATTATCTGATCTGGCAGCAGGATTCGAACAACCACAACCAGGACATGAAAAACCTGCAAGCCTGGTTGGATTATATCCTGACGCTAAAGGGGACCAATCTCAACTGGCTTGCAGATTGGGTTAATGGGAATCCGTCTTTTGCATACCTGTCAATAAAGGACTTTTGGGGGGATCGATTGGCGGGCACAGATGAAATTACCGTACCGCCCGCCTTTACACTAAGGGGAAGAGAGCAGATTTACTCACTGATAAAAGTAATGGAATCAGCCCTTTTAGACCCCCTGCTCATTGCCAATAAAAAATTGAATTTTCAAGAATGGTATAACAAGGCCTATGCCAGAGTCTGGTATGATTTTGGAACGATTTTCCCTAAAGGTGAATATTGGCTTGCGGATAGGGATGCCTGGCAGCAGGTAGCTTCCAAAGTGGCCACTGACCAGGGTCCCTACTTCTTGTTACTTGATAGAATGGCAAATGAATTAAAGGGGTTGGATAAAGAAGAGGGACTAGGCCCCTGGATAAAACTTGTCCATGCGTTCAGAGCCGCCAAGAAGAGGGTGTCCGCAGAAAAGACTTTAGAGAGAATAAAGACGCTTGAAAAAGTTAAGGAAAAAGGAAAGAAACTTTTTGCAAAATTTGACGATACGATGGACGGTTTTGGGAGTGACAAAATTCTGGAATCTCAGCTCAACGCCGCCAAGGCGTTTGACGATTATCGGCAAGCCCTGTTAAAAATTACACCGGCATCTGAATCTAGAAGGGTTTCGTACCGGTTGGCGGCTGCTTACTTCAGTGAGGATCAGGCCACCAGCGATTCTCCATTGTTTGCGGCCCAAAAATCGATAAACCGCCTTAAAACTTCTTTGGCAAGCGACACGCCCGGGCAGAAGATGTTTTGGGACCTGGTTGCCGGTCCGCGTAATTTCTTGAGAGACTTTGTGAATCTGGAAACCGCCTGTTACCTCAATACCCTTTGGGAAAAAAATGTTTTGGTGGAAATAGAGACGATTTCCGACAAAATCCGAATCAACAATATCCTTTTTGGGGGTCCTGATGGCTATGCAATGAAATTCATAAATGGTCCGGCGGCCCCCTTTCTCAGCCGGGGCCTTGAGAAAGGTTTTTATGCGACGTCGTCTATAGGGAGAAGATTACCATTTGGCGAAGCGTTCCTTGTTTTTCTGACAGAAAGCGTAAAAATCGCTAAATCCGAGCCGAAGATTCCGCTTGCTGAGGCATCGGAATTTACACCCGGGCCGGAAACAGAATTGGAAATGCTGCTCAACCTCTCTCTTAGGTCTGATTCCTCTCCGGAACCTGAACTCGAACCTGAACCGATTCAAATACCTATAAAACCCCTTAAGGACAAGTATGTCGTATCGATTAAATCTATCCCGACCGATGTAAATGCGGATGCCCGAATCAAACCCCACGCCACCCAGCTGGAACTTAAATGTGCGGATAAAACCTATCGCCTCATCAATCTCCAGTACCCCAGGAAAGAAACATTTAACTGGTTTCCCAAGACCTGTCAGGAGGTCATTTTGAACATCGAAATCGGCAGCCTTATTTTGACTAAAATTTACACGGGCAATCAGGGTTTCCCAATGTTCTTAAAAGACTTTGAAAACGGAAAGCGAACTTTTCACCTTCAGGAATTCCCAAGCCATGTGAAAGCCCTGAAGCATATGGGCGTAAAATATATTAAGGTCAATTATGAATTTAAGGGCCACCAGCCGGTAATTAAAATCCTTACCTGGAAAGCGGAAATGGTCAAGAAAATCGAAAAAGCAAGAAAAGCGGAGAAAAAAAGGAAAGCGGAAAAAGCCAGAAGAGCTGCCCAGGCCAGAAAAGAAAGGGAACTCCAGGCAGAAAGGAAAGCAAAGACAACAAAGGAGATAATTGAAGAATGGGAGGCCAAAAAGGCCATTAAGGCAATAAGGGGACGAAAGGCGCTGGAGGAACTGAAGGCAAGGAGAGAAAGAGATAAAAGAGCGGCAAAGAGATTGTGGGAAGCGAAAATACCGGATGTACCGAGGGATATTGTAACGTGCTGGGACCGGTAAAATCGAAAAATAGATGGACATGGGCCGCATGGGGCAAGCATCCGACCGCTAGAGATTATTTCAGGGCGGGCTCAAACCTCCCGCTGACCAAAGCATTTTCACAGTGGGTTGAAAATGGCTACCAATTGTTGGGTGAAGAACGGATTCGGACGAACGATTTTAGTTCCTGGCGGTTTTGGATCAAAGGGAGCGACAAAGAGATTCTTGCATGTGGTATCGGAAAGGATAGCAGCGATAGCTTGGGCCGATCATATCCCCTGCTGATTATGGGAACCGGTTTGCTTGAAGGATGGCAGGATCACTGGGAGCTTTTACCGTTTGCATTGGAAAAGACATGGCGCCGTATAGAGCATCTGTCTGTCCACCGGTTTGCTTCAATTAACCGGTTCGAAGACGAAATTTTATCTATTTACCCGCCATCCGCGGAGTGGTCAGAATTTGCATTGAAAATCAGGGGGTCAGAAGAAAACGACTCTTCCATACGCGATGGCTGGATGCTTCTGGATACGCCGAGTTTGCAGAACGATACTTTTGGTCGAGCCGAACAAACTGCATATTTTGTTCCGCTCACCGGCAGGTCCCCTGATCATCCAATGACGGAAATATGCTTTTTGCTGTTTTTGCTGAAGATGAGATTAGAAGATGTTCCAAATGCAATGTTTGTTGGCGGTCTTCCTGAAAAATCGTATCTTGTTGTTTTCACAAGACCCCTTGCATCGTCCGATTTTGTTCGATTGTGGTCGATTTCAGATGAAGGACATTTTGGGCTGACCTGAGAATCATCTAAGACCAGTTCCAGAACCTGCTTGGGGGAGTGAAAGAATAAATGTTTACAGGTTGAAACTTGAATGATATGATATAACAACAATTTTGAATTGATGTGAGCAAGGACGAACTTCAGGAAGATTTTGAGGATGCACCTGAAATATGTAAACAGGGAAGAAAACTCGGGCATGGGGGTGCGTTGTGGCCGGTTTTGACGTTGACACGCTCCTTACGGAAATTTCGCCCGACTCTACTTGTGGAAAGGATATCACGTACGACGTTGCTTTTCTGGAACTTGAACGACTCGCCCAGGGCACGGCGGAGACGCAGGTGGGGGACCATGTTCAAAAAAGCGAAGAACCCGACTGGGAGCAGGTCCACAGCCACAGCCTTGAGCTACTCGAGCGCAGCCGGGATCTTAGGCTGATACTCTATCTGACCCTCTCGGCGCTTTGCTTGGAAGGGCTGTCGGGATTTTGCGATGGTCTCGCCTTGCTTCGAGGTGTGGTGGAACGCTACTGGGACCAGGTGTTTCCGCAGTTGGATCCTGAGGATGACAACGATCCACTGGAGCGGATGAACATCATCGGATCCCTTTCCCCCCAAAATACAGTGATGAGCGACCAAAATCCCATGAAATTCAGATCCCGGTTGATGGACGTACCCCTTTGCAAACCGGACGATCCTCGCCTACCGCATCCGAGCCTGCGTCACATTCTTGTGGCATCAGGAGAACTTCCGGCGCCCGAGACAGAGGCTATCAACGTACCGACAATGCAGCTCATCGACGCTGCTTTTGAACATACGGAAATCGGAGCTCTGCAAACCACCGATCAGGTATTGCGCGACTGTCTGGAGCACCTCAATGCCCTGGACAACATGCTGATAGACCGTGTGGGAGCCACAGCAGCACCGGATTTGAGCGGGCTTGAGCATCTGTTCAAGCAGATTCAATCGAAAACAGGTATGTACCTGGAGCGTAGAGGATACGGCTCAGATGTATCGTTGCTGAAGCAGATCCAGACAAAAATGGGGACGTATATGGAACGGAAACGATCCAGTTCAAACGAGTCGAAGGCGGACACCGGAGGTCGTGCAACCTCCGCAGGTGGAGCACCACAGAAGGAGTTGTCCGGGCATGTCACATCGAAGCAGGAGGTGCTGAAGGCCCTGGACATGATTGTGAACTATTACGAACAGAACGAACCGTCCAGCCCCGTGCCTTTGCTGATCAGGCGAGCCAAACGTCTTGTCGGCAGAAGTTTCGTGGACATCATTCGCGATCTTTCCCCTGATGCGATGTCCCAGGTGAGAATGGTCAGTGGGGAGCGGGAGGAGACGCCCGAAGAGTGATTCACAGTTCTGCGGCCTATGGGAGAATGCGGAACCGTTGGCAATGACTCGTTGTATTGAGGTTCTTAGCGTATAAAAGAGGGGAGGAAAAGTTATGGCTAAAAGGAAAGCAAGCAGTCAGAAATTCATAGCACGTAATAGAGCTCCGAGGGTTCAGATAGAGTATGATCTGGAGACCTATGGAGCGGAGCAGACCATCAACCTACCATTTGTTATGGGGGTGATGGCTGATCTGTCAGGAAAGCCTGAAGAGGCATTGCCTGCGGTAGCAGACCGCAAATACCTGGAAATCGATGTGGATAATTTCGATGAACGCATGAAAGCATCGAAACCGCGGGTAGCATTTCAGGTTCCCAACACCCTGACCGGCGAAGGCAATCTCAGCGTCGACTTGACCTTTGAAAGCATGGATGATTTTTCACCAGCCGCAGTGGCCCAAAAGGTTGAAGCGTTGAACAAACTGCTCACAGCCCGAACTCAATTGTCCAACTTATTAACTTATATGGATGGCAAGGGTGGAGCCGAGGAAATCGTCGCCAAGCTCTTGAAAGATCCGGCTCTAATGCAGGCGTTGTCCTCGACACCCAATCCGGACGAAGGATCTGAAGAGACTAAAGAGGAGGGTTGATCATGGCAGATAGAAAAAAGGATGCTACACCAGAGGCAGCAGAAGCCCAGCCCATGGAGATGAGCGAGTTTGAGTGGCTCCTTAAAAAGGAATTCAAACCCAAGACTGATAAGGCGCGTGAGGCGGTGCAGGCCGCTGTCCAGACATTAGCGGCTGAAGCGTTGGAACAGACGGCTTTGATTTCCGACGATGCGGTCAGGACGATTGAGTCAATGGTTGCGGAGATCGATAAGAAACTCAGCGAACAGATAAATTTGATCATGCATCATGAAGACTTTCAGCAATTAGAAGGAACATGGTGTGGGTTGTCTCATCTGGTCAACAATACAGAGACAGATGAGCATCTCAAGATCAGGGTGTTGAACCTTTCCAAGAGAGACCTCAGCAAAACCCTTAAAAAATTTAAAGGTACAGCCTGGGATCAAAGTCCGCTGTTCAAAAAGATGTACGAGGACGAATACGGCACACCCGGCGGAGAGCCATACGGCTGTCTCATCGGTGACTACCACTTCGATCACACGCCACAAAATGTGGAGATACTTAAAGGTATGGCGGAGATTGCAGCGGCAGCACATGCACCGTTCATTGCTGCAGCCGATCCGGAACTGATGAACATGGAGACGTGGCAGGAGTTGGGAAATCCACGGGATTTGACCAAAATTTTTCAAACCGCCGAGTATGCTCCCTGGCGCTCCCTTAGAGACTCGGAAGACTCCAAGTATCTTGGACTGACGATGCCCAGGTTTCTGTCACGCCTTCCCTACGGCGCAAAGACGGAGCCTGTGGAGGAGTTTGACTTCGAAGAGGACACCGAGGGTGCGGATCATTCAAAGTACTGTTGGTCCAACGCCGCCTATGCGATGGGCGTCAACATCAACCGGGCATTTAAACTTTACGGCTGGTGTTCGCAGATTCGGGGCGCGGAGAGTGGCGGCATGGTGGAGGGATTGCCGTGCCATACGTTCCCGACGGACGACGGTGGAGTGGACATGAAATGTCCTACGGAAATTGCCGTCACGGACCGCAGGGAAGCCGAGCTGGCCAAGAACGGTTTAATCCCGCTTTCGCACTGGAAGAACACAGACTACGCAGTGTTCGTAGGTGCGCAGTCACTGCATAACCCCGCGGAGTTCGATGATCCCGACGCTACTGCCAATGCAAACCTGGGAGCGAGGCTGCCGTATCTCTTTGCGACCTGTCGCTTTGCCCACTACCTGAAGTGTATTGTACGCGACAAGGTGGGCTCCTTTAAGGAACGAGCTGGCGTAGAATCCTGGCTGAACAAATGGATTACGAACTACGTGACAACCGACCCGACAGCTTCAGACGATGTAAAGTCCAGGTATCCATTAGCCGCTGCAGAAGTTGTGGTTGAGGATATCGAGGGCAACCCGGGATACTATAATGCCAAGTTTTTTTTGCGTCCGCACTATCAATTAGAGGGCCTAACCGTATCTCTGAGGCTTGTCTCCAAGCTACCTTCAGCCAAAGGTGGAACATAATCCTTTCAGGCCGTTTAGGACGGTGGACAAATGACAGGCCATCTTCATAAGTGTTGGGCGGGACCGAGACGGGCCAGATAGCGAGAGGCAAAACTTAGCGGCTGCCAAGTAGAGGTGAACTGGCCATACCTCGAAGGCCCGAAGGCAGCGGCCGATTTTTATCTTATCTCCATAATAGAAAGCGTGGGGGCCTATGCGTGCTGAAGAACACCTTCAAGCCGGCGACCTTGAACAAGCTCTGGCTGTCCTCCAGGAGGAAATCCGTAGTAATCCGTCAAAAGTAGATCTCCGGGTATTTCTTTTTCAACTGCTCAGTGTACTTGGCCAGTGGGACCGGGCCATTACTCAGCTCAATGTGGCGGCAGACATGGATTCAGACGCTCTGTTAATGGCACAGGTGTATCGCCCTGCGTTGAACTGTGAGGTCTTACGTTCGGATGTATTCAAAGGTAAACGAACCCCTTTGATTTTTGGTGAGCCGTTGGAGTGGATGGTATGGCTCACCCAGGTACCGGACCTTTTGGCCGATGGTAAACTTGAGGCTGCAGCCGAACTGCGCGATCGGGCTTTCGAAGCTGCTCCGGAGACCCCGGGTCAGATTGACGGGCAGGAGTTTGCGTGGATTGCGGATGCCGACTCAAGGCTTGGGCCGACTCTTGAAGCAGTCGTCAACGGCAAGTATTATTGGATTCCCTTCGAGCGGATTCGGGAAATTCGTATCGAGAGGCCTGTAAACCTCCGCGACGTAGTTTGGGCCACAGCAACGTTCACTTGGACCAACCGGGGAGAGGCGGTTGGCCTGATTCCGAGCAGATACCCCGGTTCGAAAGAAAATGAAGACAGTTCGTTTCGGATAGGGCGAAAAACCGATTGGACGGATGCAGGAAACGACTTTTATCTGGGAACCGGGCAGCGCATGCTGGCCTCGGATCAGGGGGAACACCCGTTGCTGGAAATTCGGCAAGTGCTCCTCAACCATCCAACCGGCGGTAAGCCGGAAGAGGGCCAACAGGATGACTGATTTGACTCCGTCGGAGAAACTGCAGCCATGTCTGCTGGACAGGCTGACGGACGATGAGCCCAACAGGCAGCAGGAGGGTCGGAATCAACGCGTGATGAGCATGCGGCGATACCGCCAGGCTGTTCTCCGAGACCTGGCATGGCTGCTGAACACTTGTGCCCATATTGAACAAGACGGATATGACGAGTTTGAGCAAGTACCGTCTTCGGTGTTGAACTTTGGCATACAGGATATTACGGGGATGACGGCTTCAAGCCTGAGTGCTGAGGAAATGAGATATCAATTGCTGGAGGCCCTCCGGCGTTTCGAGCCACGCATACTCCCCAATACAATTTCTATTAAAATGGCGGTGGACCCGGAGGCAATGGGCAACCGCTCAATCCGTTTTGAGATCCGAGGGGACCTCTGGACACAACCCATCCCTGAATCACTTTTTATCAAAACCGAAATGGATCTTGAAACAGGCGAGTGTCAGCTAAATCGGGGAATAAATGGATAGACGACTTTTAAGCTACTACAATCGGGAGCTCCAGCACTTGCGGGGAACAGCAGGGGAGTTTGCCCGGGAGTTTCCCAAGATTGCAAGTCGGCTTTCCCTTGACGAATTTGCCTGCGGTGACCCGTATGTCGAACGGCTGCTGGAGGGATTCGCCTTTCTTGCTGCGCGCGTTCAGTTGAAATTGGATGCCGAATTTCCCCAGTTTACCCAGTCGATCCTGGAGACCGTTTACCCCCACTACCTGTCTCCGACACCCTCCATGGCCGTTGTGGAGTTCACCCCTGACATGGCGAAAAGCGGTATAGAGAATGGATTTGAGATCCAACGAGGCACGGTACTCCGATCGGTTATAGGCAAGGGCGATCGTACCGCGTGTGAATACCGTCCGGGACATTCAGTTACCCTTTGGCCGGTCAAGGTCATTCAAGCGGAGTACTGTTCGCGGGAACTCAGCAGCCTGAATCTCCCCGCTTCAACGGCATCAGCCAAGGCGGGCATTCGAATCCGTCTTGAAACCCGGGCGGATTTGTCTTTTTCCAGTCTTAACATGGACTCTCTTACGTTTTTTATCCGCGGGACGGAAGATTTCCCGATGCATATTTATGAACAGATCTTTGCGCACGGCATGCACGTTTTGGTCCAACCGACGGAAAAACCGTTTGCCTGGCAGAGTGTCCTGCCTCCTTCAAACATCAGGCAAGTTGGATTTGCCGATGACGAGGCCCTCCTACCAGTGGGCGCCCGGTCCTTCCAGGGCTATCGATTACTCCATGAGTATTTCGCATTTCCTCAAAGGTTCCTGTTCTTCCGTATAGAAGGACTGCTCGAAAGCGTAAAACGCTGTGAAAGCAACATCTTGGATCTCGTTATTCTTCTGGAAAGTGAGGACTTGGACCTCGAAGGCCGGGTTGATGCCGGCAACTTTGTGTTGCATTGCGCGCCGGTGATCAACCTGTTTCCGAAACGAGCCGACCGCATCCACCTGTCCGAAAAAGTTGCTGAGTTTCACGTGGTGCCGAACCGGACCCGTCCCATGGATTTTGAGGTTTATCAAGTGCTTGGGGTGACCGGCTTCGGTGTGCGCGCTGATGAAGAACAACCTTTCACCCCTTTCTACTCGGCAACAGATTTCGAAGAGACGAATGGTGGAGGTGCATACTTCACTGTAAACCGCACTCCGCGAATGATGTCGAGCAGGGAGAAGCAGCGGGGTCGACGTTCCAGCTATGGAGGCAGCGAAGTATTTTTATCCCTGGTTGACTCCAAGGCTGCGCCGTTCCATTCGGATTTGCGCCAACTTGCTGTTGAGACGCTCTGCACGAACCGTGATATTCCAATCCAGATGGGTATTGGTCGGGGCGAGACGGACTTCAATCTGGACATCAGCACACCGGTTGTCTCCGTACGCTGTGTGTCGGGCCCTACGCCACCGCGTCCCTCTTATGCCGAGGGGGAGACCAACTGGCGAATTGTCAGCCACCTGTGCCTTAACTACCTGTCTTTGGTGGACAGCCCGGATGGAAAGGGATCTGCCGCCATTCGTGATTTGCTGAGGCTGTATGGTGACACCAACGATCTCCAGATCCACAAACAGATCGAAGGTGTGCTGTCGGTGAGCAGCCGGCCTGTCAGACGCCGGATCGGAGATGGCGGGCACATCGCTTTTGTCCGGGGCCTTGAGATTGCCCTGACATTTGACGAAGCGGCCTTTGAGGGGACCGGTGTGTTTCTTCTTGGGGCGGTGATGGACGTTTTCTTTTCAAAGTATGTCTCGATCAACTCTTTCACGGAAACTGTGATAAAGACCAAGGAACGTGGAGAAATAATGCGATGGCCAGCGAGATCGGGGACCAGACACGTGCTTTAGATCTGCGGTTCCTCGAGAACCCTGCCGGGCTCAGCTTCTATCAGGCAACTCGGCGGGTGGAATGTGCGTCTCCTGATAAACCGCGCGTGGGTTACTCGACCCGTTCAGCGGATGATCCCATTCAATTCTGTCAGGAACCTTCCCTGCGCTTTGCGCCTGCCACGCTGCAGCGGTATGAACAACCAAAGCAGAACGGAAAGCCTCGTCTCATGGTAAACTTCTTTGGTCTGCTCGGTCCACATGGCCCCATGCCTCTGCACATAACCGAGTATGTTCATGACCGTGAACTAAATTATGGCGACCACACGCTGGCCCGGTTCCTTGATGTCTTCAATCACCGCATGATCAGCCTGTTCTACCGGGCGTGGGCCTGCAATCGGCAAACGGTAAGTCACGATCGGCCGGAGGAAGATCGGTTCTCTAGCTACATCGGGAGCCTGTTCGGAATCGGCCAGGATTCCTTCCGAGATCGTGATGAAGTGCCTGATGTGGCGAAGCTGCATTTTTCAGGGCACCTTGCCTGCCAGACGCGACATGCCGAGGGGTTACGTGCCATTTTAGAGAATTATTTCGGCATCAAGACCTCAATCAAAGAGTTTGTCGGCCAATGGATCACGTTTCCAGAAGAGTACTGGTGCCGATTGGGGCAGTCGCCGGATACGGCAACGGTGGGCGTCAACTCGATCGTTGGCTCGCGGGTATGGGATTGCCAGCAAAAATTCAGGATCAAGATGGGCCCCACGAACCTGAAAGACTATGAGCGTATGTTGCCAGGGGGTGAGAGCTTTGTGCGGCTGAAGGCCTGGGTGCGAAATTACGTTGGAGATGAACTGAGCTGGGAAGTGCAGCTTATTCTCAAGGCCGACGAGGTACCGGCTGTGCGCCTCGGTGAAGCAGGACGTTTGGGGTGGACCACATGGCTTCAGAACCGGCCTTTTGAAAAAGACACCCATGATCTGGTTCTGGGGGCAGATGCGGCGTAGAAACAAAGATTACAAAATCTACAATTTGTTGAACTGTAAAGAAAAAGGACAACATTATGGCGGACATAAGCCGCACAGCATTGTTCGGTAAACTCAACAGCCTCGGCTACAAATCGGTGGAAAGTGCCACCGTGTTCTGCAAGATGCGGGGCAACCCTTACGTGGAGCTGGTGCATTGGCTGCACCAGGTATTGCAGTTGCAGGATTCAGACCTGCATCACATTATCAAGCATTACGATCTTAATGCGTCGCGCCTGGCATCGGATATGACTTTGGCACTGGACAACCTACCTCGGGGAGCGACTTCGATTTCCGACTTTTCACCGCATCTGGAAGAAGCTGTCGAAAGGGCGTGGGTTTTCAGCACGTTGCTCTTTGGAGAATCGCAGGTCCGCTCCGGACACATGGTCATCGCTCTGTTGAAGACACCGGGCCTGAGGGCTGTACTACCCGGAATCTCGTCTGAATTCAGCAAGATTAAAGCAGAAGACCTTTCGGACAAGTTTGCGTCGATCGTGGGCGGCTCTCCAGAGGAAATATTGACGGCGCAAGACGGTACGCAGGTGGGAGGTGGCGTTGCCCCCGGTGAGGCCAGCAGTGCTGTAGCGCCGGCAGTCATGGGGAAACAGGAAGGACTGGCCCAGTTTTCCGTGGATCTGACGGAAAGCGCCAGAGTGGGTGGACTCGACCCGATCCTGGGACGTGATGATGAGATCCGGCAGATTATCGACATTCTCATGCGCCGCCGTCAGAACAATCCGATCCTCACCGGAGAAGCCGGAGTGGGTAAGACGGCGGTTGTCGAGGGCTTTGCCCAGCGTATCGTTTCGGGGGACATCCCGCCTCCGCTCCGAGAGGTCACGGTACGGACACTCGACTTGGGACTGCTCCAGGCAGGCGCGAGCATGAAGGGTGAGTTCGAGAACCGGCTTCGCCAGGTGATTGAAGAGGTCCAGGCGTCACCCAAACCGATAATTCTCTTCATTGACGAAGCCCATACATTGATTGGGGCCGGCGGTGCAGCGGGCTCCGGAGATGCGGCCAATCTGCTCAAGCCCGCCCTTGCTCGAGGTACGCTGAGAACGATTGCGGCTACAACATGGGCAGAGTACAAAAAGTATTTTGAAAAAGACGCCGCACTTACACGGCGGTTCCAGGTGGTGAAAATCGATGAGCCTTCTGAAGAACAGGCGATCATCATGATGCGAGGACTGGCGGGTGTCAGTGAGAAACATCATCGTGTGCAGTTACTCGACGAGGCTCTGGTGGCGGCTGTTCAACTTTCCCATCGCTATATCCCCGCGCGCCAGCTTCCCGATAAGGCGGTTAGCCTACTTGACACCGCCTGTGCGCGTGTCGCTGTCAGCCTGCATGCCACTCCAGCGGCAGTCGAAGCGTGCGGGCGACGCATTTCTGCGCTGGAGATGGAAAAAGAAATTCTGACAAGGGAAGAGGCAGTGGGAATGGTGCGCCGTGAACGGCGCACCGAAATTGAAGAACAGTTGTCGCATGAACTCGAGGAACTGAAACAGCTTGAGGAAGGATGGCAGAAAGAAAAGGATCTGGTCGACAAGATCCTCATCCTGCGGGGCAAGCTTCGCGCCGGCACCGGTGAACCGATTGACGAGACATGGGCCGAAGGCGAGCCCTGCGGGGAAGCAAACGAGGCAGAGCCGGACAAAGAGGAAACGGAAAAAACCGAGGGTGGCAACGGCAAGCTCTCCGAGGAAGAACGCAAGACCATGGTGAAAGAACTGAAGGACCTCATGGTCAAGCTCAGTGAAGTCCAGGGCGAAACGCCTTTGATCCTGCCTAGCGTAGATGCGCAGGCCGTCGCGTCCGTGGTCGCTGACTGGACAGGTGTTCCTGTTGGCCGGATGGTCAAAAACGAGATCGAAGCGATTATGCATCTGGCCGACACGCTGGAGAAGCGGGTAATCGGACAGCGTCACGCCTTGGAAGCGATCGCCATGCGTATGCGGACGTCTCGGGCCAGATTGGAGAATCCAGGCCGGCCGATCGGCGTCTTTATGCTGGTGGGGCCAAGCGGTGTGGGCAAAACGGAATCTGCTCTTGCATTGGCTGAAGCGCTCTACGGCGGCGAACAAAACGTCATCACCATTAACATGAGCGAATTTCAGGAAGCACACACGGTCTCGACACTCAAAGGTGCACCGCCGGGTTATGTCGGATACGGGGAGGGCGGCGTACTTACCGAGGCAGTTCGTAGGCGGCCGTACAGTATCGTGCTGCTGGACGAGGTGGAGAAGGCCCACAAGGACGTACACGAAATCTTCTTCCAGGTCTTTGACAAAGGGTGGATGGAGGATGGAGAGGGTCGAATGATCGACTTTAAGAACACGATTATTCTCCTCACGAGCAATGTGGGTACCGATCTGATAATGAACATGTGCAAGGACCCGGAGCTCATGCCCGATCCCGAGGGTATCGGCAAGGCACTGCGAGAGCCCCTGCTTAAGGCCTTCCCCTCTGCTTTCCTGGGACGGCTGGTAGTGGTGCCGTTTTATCCCCTCGGCGACGAGGTCTTGCGTAAGATCGTGTGTCTACAATTGGGCCGAATTGAAAAACGCATCCAGGAGAACCACCGAGTACCGTTTACGTATGACGACGATGTTGTCGAACTGGTCAATAGCCGTTGTACGGAGGTAGAGAGCGGCGCACGGATGGTAGATGCAATTCTGTCTCATTCATTATTGCCCGAGATCAGCAGTGAAATTCTCTCACGAATGATGGAAGGAAAGGACTTGACCCGGATCCACATTTCCGTAAAAAATGAAGACTTCATATACTCATTTTCATGATATGCCATAACATTAATGTGTACGATCGAAAGTGAAGAGCCCCCTGACGAGGAGTGCAGGGGATTAAATAAACATAAAACAAGGAGGACACAATGGCGGCTTTCATTAAATTCGACGGTGTGGACGGTGAAGCGCAGGACAAGGATCACAAGGGCTGGAGTGATATCCTTTCGTTCAGCCAGGGGCTGACGAAGCCGGGTGCCGGCGCCACCGGACCGACACGTCGCCGGGGCGACGTAGTACTGGAAGACATCAGTGTAGTAAAGGAACTGGACAAGGCGAGTCCGAAGATTGCCGAATCCATGTGCAAAGGAAAAGTTTTTCCAAAGGTAGAGATTCACCTGACGGCTTCATACACCGATGCCGGACGGGTGACTTACTATGCCTACGAGCTGAAAAACGTTCAGGTTCTTAACTATAACATCAGCGGCAGTGGCCAGTCCGAAGAGGTGCCCACGGAGGATATGTCCATCAACTACGAGGAAATCAAGGTCACCTACACAGAGTGTGACTCAAAAGGGTCTTCAAAAGGCGCCGTTGAGTACGCCTGGAAGGTAGAAGAAGCCGAGGCGTAAGGAGCCTGGGAATTCAGCATCTGACGGGGCTCTTTTGGTCAGATCCCCACAAATCTGTAAATCGACACCCTTTTGTCCGAGGTCAGTGGTGATGGTCTCTCGCGAATGATTGAAGGCATAGTACCGGTCTGTATCCACATAGGGACAAAGGACGGAAACTCTGTGCACCTTTTTATCTGAGCGATAAGACGGGCTTTTAATTTAGGCTAGCTTGTAGAAGGAGGGTTGTATTATGCCTCAACCAACTCAGTCAACTCGACATATCGCCATTGAGACGCCCCTAGGCGAAGATGTATTGCTGTTACGAAGTTTCGCCGGCCATGAGGAGATCAGCCGCGTCTTCGAGTTCGATCTCGACTTATTGAGCGAGGATCCTGAGATCAACTTCGACGACATTATGGGACAGAATGTGACGATCAGTATGGATCTGCCAGGAGGCGGCAAGCGTTACTGGAACGGGTTCATCAGCCGTTTTGTTCAAAGCGTATCGACCAGCGCCCAGTTTGCGCAATACCGGGCGACGATGGTGCCTTGGCTGTGGTTCCTAACCCGCACTTCGGATTGTCGCATCTTCCAAGAAAAGACGGTGCCGGACATTGTCAAGCAGATATTCAACGATCTTGGATTTAGCGACATTGAGGATCGACTTTCCGGCGGTTATCAAACGTGGAAGTACTGCGTGCAGTACCGGGAGACAGATTTCAACTTCGTCAGCCGGCTGATGGAGCAGGAAGGCATCTACTATTACTTTCTGCACCAACAGAGCAAAAATACCATTGTTCTCTGCGATTCCCTGAGCAAGCATGACACGTATGAGGATTACGACGAGATTGACTACAATCCTGACGTCCAGAGTTCTGCGCTCCAGGAACGGATCAGTGAATGGACGGTTGAAAAGGGTGTTCAGCCAGGGAAATTTGCACATACCGACTACAATTTCATGAAACCAAAAACTTCTTTGATGAGCACCGAAGAGGACATAAAGGCGCATGCCAAGGCTGATTATGAAATCTATGATTATCCGGGCGAATATCCGGAGAAGAGTGAAGGCGATAAATATGCAAAGGTGCGGATGGAAGAGTTAAACCAGCCGCATGAAGTTTGCAATGGCCAGTCGGACTCACGTGGCATTTGTCCTGGGTACAAGATAAAGATGGTAAGGCATCCACGGGCGGATCAGAACAGGGAGTACCTGATCTTGTCGACCGATTATCAGGTTGCGGCCGAGGACTATGAGACCTCCGGCGGACAAGACGAGATGTGTGCGTGTTTTGTCACAACTATCCCGAGTTCCGTTCAATTCCGGCCAGCCCGTACAACTCCCAAGCCGGTGACTCAGGGCGCCCAGACCGCCGTGGTTACAGGCCCGGCAGGAGAAGAGATATATACGGACAAACACAGCCGGGTCAAGGTGCAGTTCCACTGGGACCGGGAGGGAAAGAACGATGAGAACAGCTCTTGCTGGATCCGTGTGTCGCAAGTACACGCCGGGAAGAGCTTTGGAGGGATCGACATCCCCCGCATCGGCGAAGAGGTGATTGTGAGCTTCATGGAAGGTGACCCTGACCAACCGATCATAACTGGCCGGGTTTACAACGCCGGGTTGATGCCACCTTTCGGGCTGCCCGGCAAGAAAGTCGTCAGCGGCATGAAATCCAACAGTACGCCGGGCAGCGGAGGTTATAACGAAATCTCGATGAACGATACCAAGGGTAACGAGAATATCAACGTCCATGCCCAGTACAACATGAGTACCACCGTTGAGAATGACCAGACACGGACCATCCACAACAACCGAACGACCACCGTCGATGTCGACGATTCCGAAACGGTTGGATCGAACCAGCAAATCAGCGTGGGCAGTGATCAGACCACGGATGTGGGTGCGAACCAGAAGATCAGCGTTGGGGCCGACCGGACGGTGAGTGTCGGGGCTGGGCAAAAGGTTTCGATCTCGGCGGCCCTGGATGTTTCGTCGGGTGCGAACACCACGATGACGAGCGGCGCCAACACAGACATTAGCGCCAGTGCCGCCGTCAACATAACAGGCGGCTCATCGGTGACCATTACTGCGGGTGGCAGCTCTATCACTATCGATGCCGCGGGGATCACCTTGACGTCCGGCGGGATCATTACTGAAACTGCGTCTCTAATAAAGCATAACGCTTAAAAATAGGAAAACTGTTATGAAAAAGAACAGAGCACTTACCAAAGCTACAAATACACAAATAGTGGATCTTGTTGCAGAACAGAAACTTGTGATTGAGTACCACCATCTCAGTAATGTTCTGAATATAATTGCTTCAGACGGGATGGTAAGTCTTTCGATTCATATTACGAAAGAAGGACCGGTGCTGAAAATCGGTGGTGGAGTGCTGACAATCCAGGCTGAAGGGAATTTAGCTATTGATGCCGAAAGAGTAGCTATTCACAGCCGAAAAGGGATGGCACTGACAACAGGCGGAAACCTCCATATCGAGGCAGCGGGTGACCTGCACAGCAAGGCTCGGGGCCAGACGATCACCGCCGATCTTGGAAACGTCGATATCAAAGCAAATGACGATGTTAAACTGGACGGCGAACGGATTCGTTTAAATTGCTGAAGATTTGCCTAAAATATGTAAAAAATTGCGCCGTTAAACCCAATGATATTGATAATAAAGTACTCCGTAGACTTTTTATGAAACCTTTCTCCATCAGTGAATTATAAACATAAAGGTCAATAAAATGCTGGGATCGATACGAGACATTGCTGCTGTTCTTTTTCTAGAAAACAGGTTGGGGCTCTTGCGTGAAGAATTCTTAAACCAGGCAATTGCCGGCAATCCCCCTAGTCCGGATGACTGGACGTCACGCGAAAATGCCGTCATGGAGGATCTCAAACGCAAATTTTATAATTCTAAAGTACGACGGTTAATAGAAACAGATAATAATAAAGATATTGATGATGTGGAAGATTTTAATAATCGCTCACAGAAATCCATGGAGTTTGCCGTCTTGTCGAATCATAAAAGATTGCAAGCAATCCCTTATGTGGGTCATAACGACTTTAGCGAGAATTAGTGGAATTAGTAACTAACTAATGGAGTTAATTAATTCAACAGGGTTTCCGGCCGACTTTCTTTCCGGCTCCATGGGTGATTCGGAAATGCTCGGTATTGTGGCCTGTAAAATAACCTATTCCCTCGACCGGGAAATCTTGATACCGGTCGATCCAGAGCAAAGCTGGCCAATATTCGACAAACCATTTGTATTCAAGGAGATAAGCCTGGCGCCGGAATTGGATTATCGGAAAAAGGGCATAGACATTATCGTCTTCGGTAAGGCGGTAGCATTAAACTGTGAGCCGGTCAAAAGAATGAGAGTTGCCGTGGAGTGTGGTAATGTATCATACAAAATAGAAGTGTTTGGTGATCGAATTTGGCGAATGTCCAATGGTGAACTTGTAGCCTCCGAACCGATACCTTTTCTGGAAATGGACCTTTCCAACAACCGCGTTTATGGAGGCACGGCAATGTGGGAGGATAGTGAACTTACCCACTCCGTCAACCCGGATGGTCGCGGCTTTTACATGTCCAAGACCCAGGCTGAGGGGCAACCGCTCCCTAATTTGGAACGGCCGGATTCCCTAATTCTGAAATTGGGCGATCAACCTCGTCCCGCTTGCATGTTCAAACCTAAAGGAATGTATTTTAATGAAGAAAAAATATCAGAGGACCCCCAGGAGCTGATGGTTCCACTAATTGAGACCGTGTTTAATCAAACTGTACCTGAACTGGTGGTAAACTCCGAGGATATTGGGCCTGATGTGCGATTATCCGGATTCTGCGCCACAGGAGATATTATCTTCCCTACTCCGCCGTCGACCGGGCCGAAGGCTATTGTTACAGTGGGTTCTCTGCATAGCCGCTTTCCATCCACATTATCATCTCTTATAATCCTTGCCGATGAACAAGTGTTGATTGCCGGTTATTTGTGTCTTTTTCGTTATCTTTTTCGTGCACGGGAAACACGCCGCGTCAAGCTTGAGTGGCTTGACGATCCTATAGTCAGACCACTCACAGGACCGGGAGACCGCCATGGTTGATATTAACAATACAGTTCCCCAGCCGATTCCAATTGACCAGGCACCCCAAACAGGGATTCCTTCCCACATTCGCCCACAGCCACCGGGGCAGACCAAGTTAACGGTGGTGGGTATTAAGGGTGTGGAGGAATTAGCCGTTATTTACAAAAGGACCTATGATTTCGGCCATGATCGTCCCAGTGTGCCAGCTGATGAACAGATTCCGCTTGATGAACAAGGTGCCCGTTATGACGATTATGAAACAACACCTGGTATCCAGCTTTTTTCATATAAATCACTCCCTGAAATTATCGGGTATAAGAATGGAACCGATCTGGTAGTACAGGCCAGCGCCCAATCGGATCGTCTTACTGGTAGTATGACTGTTGCCGTGCAAGTCGGCGATTATCGTCACTCCGCGAATGTTATTGGCCGGCGCTTTTGTGACTATGTCAAAGGACGGCTTATATTCACTCCGCCGGAACCTTTCGAGGAAATGGCGCTTCGATATGAAAATGCTTATGGAGGAAGAGATTTATGTTTCGAAGAAATATTATTGGAGGAAATCGGGAAGAACACGGCTCCAGATGATATCCGCCGAGTCAAACCGGTGGCCGAAACTTTTCTGAAAGCTTCCCCTCCAATTGTGTATCCACGTAATTGTTATGGAAAAGGGTATGTCATCGAGGACCGTAGCAAGTTAATAGAAGGTCGGGAATTACCAAATCTTGAGCGGGTCGACGACCGGCTCACCCCTGAGCGTCTCATAGTCGATAATCCATTAACCTGGAATAAACAACCTCTTCCGGTGGGGTTTGATTATCTTGATGCCTCGTCTTTTCCTCGTTCGGCCATGATGGGGTTACCCCCCGCAATGGCACTGAACCAGGAACCGGTCAGAGAAGTCACTCTGGCATTGATCCCAAAGGATTATTGCCGTGGGAACATTTTTTCCACACCACCTTCCGAACTACAAAATTTAGTCCATCCGTTGGTCGGCCGTTGTGCTTCCCTGGGGCTCTGGCTGTCGTTTTTAAGAGGTGACGAGGAAATCTTGCTTATTGGAATGAATAAAAGTATACCGGAATATATAGTCCGGTTGCCAGGTGAAAAACCTATTTTTTCACTTAGTTGTCCACTAGTGAAGTCATCACGTATCGATTCAAAATTGATGCTCGTATGCATTGATTTAAATAGACAAATTTTAAATTTAATTTGGTCGGCTCGAACTGTTCTCACCCAACCTGTGATAGAAAATCAGTTGAACGAATTATTAACGGCAATTAAAATTGATATGCAAAGGTTTTGAAATGACGGCACGAATTGCAAAATATCCGCCCATAGCCGGCGTTGGTATAGACTTCCATTCGGTTGCACCGCCGAGTATTCCCCCGCCTCCCCCAGCCCCGCCGAATCCCGTCCCGATCCCAAGCCACCCATGGTTCGTTACAATTAATAGTCAAATATCAGGATTTGCGTTGACCGGCAAATGGTCATGGCAGCGGGTAACCACTGAGGGTATCGGCAATATACTTTGGGGGCACAATTGGGGGCCGGGGCAGACACATATACCGTTTCCGCCTATAGTTGCATCACCGTCAATTCTGCTTCGCATACTTGCGTCATCAACCAAATACTGGCTGCCTTCATTTTCAGTGCGTGAACCGGTGGATGGTTCCGCCCCGGGCGGAGATACTCCGGTAGCTGTTTCTACTCCCGCATGGGTTATATCCACACAAAATTGCCAGGATGTTTCCGGATGGCCTTTTGTTGCCCCGACCACCTTTTGTTTTCAGTTGGTTAGCACTAAACACGTTGCCTTCACTCTTGGAGATCTCGGGGCCGGGGCTATTGGAATGGCGGGTGACGCACTAACAGCCGTTATAGGCAGAGCAATCGGCGGACCTAATTCTAATGTTCAAGCAATTGCCGGCGCGTTATCGGGCGCCCTGATTAACCATGTCTTATCAAGACTTCCTCCTCAGGGGCAACCGGCTGATACGATATTAGGCGCGCTAATGAATGCTGCCGCAATGACAGGGCTAGGTGAGGGCGGTGGCGGAGGTGCCGGTAATGCTATCAGTGCACTGGTAACTCCCGCTGTTTCTTACCTTGCCGGACAAGCTTCCGATGCATCTGGAAGCGGGTCTACATACCGGAGGGGTGTGGATGGACCGACCATTGATTCCAGGACAGGACAAGAAATTTAGTCGTAGTATTTCATTTCTCTACATCTACCCCATTGTTGCATAAAATACATGCCAAGATTGAGTGTTTCGAGGATTGAAATTTGAGTCTGACACAGACACGTTAGTGTGATGCCCTCAAGCCGTTAGGCGCAACCATAGCGCTCAATTGGGCAAAAAGGGGGGTTTTGCAAAGGTTTCGCAAGATGGGGAAGTGGTATATCTGCAGTACCTTAAAATAATGGGGGTTGCTCACTAGTTCCTTTTTTACTGCGGCAGATCGGTGAGCGTGCCGTTTGGGTTCTGCTTGGCGGACTGGATGCGGGTGTTCCAGGTCCGCTGGGACGCGGGGGTGGTCCCGTGGCTGGTCTGAGTGTCGTATCGGCGGTCAGTCTGAGTGATTTGCGTTTGTATCTGCTGCTGCAGGCGACCAGCTTGCGTGTTGATGTCCGCGCAGCGCGCCGCGGTCAGGCCCAGCACCTGATTGTACAAGTCGCGCGTGGCGAGTGCGGCAATGTCGTAATGCCCCTGCTCGTGTTGCAGCAGGTCCGCGCTCTGTCGCCCTCTCACGACCCAGGTACGGCTCCGATCCACCGCGATCGACACCGTCGCGCTCGTAACCCGGCAGTTCTGCCCACTGGGTTGATGCGTGCGAAAGGTGAACGCTACCGTGCGCGTCTTGATCTGTGCATCCTCCTGTACCCCTGCCGGGCGCTGATTGACGGTTCGAAATTCATTCCATTGTACACTGTGATTAAAACCGGATAATGCCATAGCCTGCTCCTTCCTTTTTGGATCATAAAGATCTCTCTAACGCGGTCAACATGCATTCAGTCAAGATGCGGACTTTCTGTAAATAACATTGATGATCTACACCGTAGATTAGGTGGTGACATACGTATATTCCAAACGGACAAAGCATATGCAGATTGAGTGTTTTTGCCAATGTATTTAAGCAATATACAACACGACATCCCATGTCTCACTGCTGTTTCCCTCTCAGCGGATCAGAAGAGCGCATTCGGTCAATTTTTGAAGGTGGCTGTCCACGATCCGCCGCAGGACATCTTTCAGGTTATTGGCCTCTAGAATTGGCTTATTTTTGTATTTTATGTTGAGACGACCGCTGCTGACGGCATTTTCAAGTATGTCCGACAATGCAATGCGATCACGTGTTCCGTCCAGATGACGCAGCAGGAGCCTGGCAGCAGCATCATCAACGTTAACCGTTCTATGCAACTGATCAGTAACCCCAGGCCCTACTGTGGCCTGATGTCTGACCAAAGAAGTGGTACACGGACGTTCACCTGGCTTGCGGGCGCATTGAACTTCAGAAGCGTGCAGCTCGATTACTCCTGAAAAGAAGAGCGACCGCAGGGTAGCCGTCAGAGATTCATCAAATACTCCGAACGGAGGAGATGAATCCAAAGTATCGTCTGATGCGGAAGTGCGCTGGGACAAACTCAATAGGTCGTCAAAGGTTACTGTGTTTGGCCACACCCGGACGAGTCGAAGCAACAGTGCCCGGGACAACGGCTGGTCACAAGTAAACGTCCGATTGTCACTTGTTTTAAACTTCTGAGTACCTTCAGACGGGTTATCATTGTCCGAATCCATGGGCACGGTCTGGGTGGAAGCGTGGAGCCTTTGCATGCAGGTGAAACGGCGTTCTTGATCTGGGACAACACCACGGTGGCATAGCAGGGATCGACGAAACGCCGAATTGCGAACAAAATCAATGTATTGCTCGAACTCAATTCTATCCGCAGCCCAACTCTTCAGCTTCTCTGCCATGGGTCGAGGCAGGTGGTTTCCATAGTAGACTGCCGGGTCCGCGTCCGAGAGGTACTCGAGCCCAACGCCTTCGATCCGCTCGACAAACTCGGAAAAATAGCATGGCATGTTGGATTCCGCCAGGTACTCGTGGAAAAAGTACGACAAACGATGAGGAAGCCTCTCTATTTCACTTCTAAAAGTACGGAGGAACATGGCATAGGCAGTCTCTTCTTTTCCAATGCTGTCATCCAGAAAACGGACCAGTTCAACAGAGCGCTCGGCGCGCTTTCGCGGGTCTGAAGTAGCCCTGCAGTGATAGAGCATCATATCCCGCATTACTTGATTTGAGTGCCAGCCGGGAAAAGTGTTGTAGCTCACAAAAGCAACACCGGTTGGCGACAGGCGTTCTTGAATGATCTCCAGAAGTTTATCCTGAACAGGTTGGGTGACCCAAGAAAACACGCCGTGGGCGAGGATGTAGTCGAACTGGCCAAGTTTAGCGTTCACATCGAGAATGTTCATCTCCCTTAACTCGATGTTGCCCAGATCCAATTTCCCGATTAGTCGTGCGCCCATCTCGATCTGGCGCGATGACAGATCGATACCCAAAAAAGAGCTCGACGGCAGATTCAAAGCCATGGGAATGATGTTGCCCCCGTCTGAACAGCCGAGCTCCAGGACCCGACAGCAGTCAATCCGAGGGGGATCCATGCCGTACAGGACTGCGATGGTGGCCAACCGATCCGGATGGCTGAAGGGTTTGGGACCGGCAGGATAGGGTAGTCGGTCATACAGTTCACGAACTGTCCTGTCTGTGGACCTTTCACCCTTTGTGCCGAAAGTGGCTTGCCGCAATGCGCTCACCCCTTGGGTGACACTTCCTGGATCACCTTGGCAAGTTCCTGCTTCAGGTCATCGCAACAGGCGTTGTTGATCGACCATTTCAACTCCCCCTTGTCATCCATGGAGACCACGACCCGGGCACGACGGTTATGCCACGAGCACTCCACGGAGCTGAGTTCCACCGCGTATTTTGTCGCGTGTTGTAATTTTTCGCTGGGATCGTCGCCAAGCTTGAAAGTTGTCTCGATTTTCATATCTTCTCCTTCTACTTTTCATGCTGCTTTTTTTTCGATTCGATTGATAGCGCTTTGGATGATCTTAGAGGTCTTTTATGTTTCTTTCTTAAGCGACTTTTTAGGCCCGATCTTCTCTTCGACAGGAACCAGGCGAACGCGAATAGGGGTCTCGCCCTCTTTACGCAGTTCAATTTGAGCCTCCCAATCGTAATAATCGGGCAAAGTCAGATGAACCTCATACGTCCCTAAGGGAAGCGCCAGGTCAAGGGGGGTTTTTCCTTTTGATTCGCCGTCTACGAAGATCTGAGCCCCGATTGGATGACTTTTTATTTTAAGCAGGGCATGTACGGCTGTTTTGGCCTTTGAGCCATCAGTAAGGGTATCCCGGGACGCCCTGTACAAGGTGAGTATATCGTTAAACTGGGGAGCATTAACAAAGGCGCCCCCGGTTTTTTCTGCTAACTTTCTCATGATCGATAGATATTCTCTTTCCACCCTGGAATACGCTACAGAGAGAATAGGCACGCCCGATCGACGAGCCTCTTTTATTATCTTGTCAAGGGTGAATCGGCTTCCTTCATCTTTTCCATCAGAAAATAGAATGATGAACCGGTTTTGGCGATCCTCTTTGGAGATGATTCTGTTTGCCTTCATCAGTGCATCAAACATTACAGTTTGATTTCCAGCGATCCGAAGCTTGTCGATCTCTTCTCTCAAAGGTTCCTTTATCGAAGTAAAGGGGGCGACCAGCACGGAGCTGTCATCAAACGTCATGATCCCCGCGCGATCGTTTTCTCCCATTAGGGTTACGAACTCCCTGGCTGATTTTTTAATACCTTCCAGGGGAGCGCCCTTTATAGAACCGCTGGTATCTACAACAAACAAATAGGCCGCACCCTCTGTTGAACCGAGGAATGAAAAAAATGAAAGAATTTTCAAGTTAAGGGGGGCCGGTTCATTGACGGGGACGATCGGTTTGAGGTCTTCGGTCAATTCCTTTTTAAGGGCTACCCGAACATCCGGCAAAAGGATTGATTTGTATCTTACCTTTGTTACGACTCCTGCAACCGCTTCAAATGGGTAATCACCGGTCACTGCCAAGACCATTTTTCCATGATCCGGAATGGAAGGAAACTCGATGGTGGGAATGGACTGGACTTCAGCAATAAAATCGACACCTGCTCGAGTACTTTTCAATGGTAGCCCAGTCGTTTTTAATGTCCGGGGATATGTTTGGACTTCTTTTAATTCTGCCATTGACAGCACGCTCGGCATTTCAAGTTCTAGAGAAGGAGATCCATCCGGCGCTGAAAGATTTACGGGGGAAAGGCGAACGGGAGGTTGTTGAAAAATTGAAACCATTGATTTGCTTCCAGCTCTTTCTTCTTTTCGACTCTTTTGAGCGATATTTAGCACCGGAAAACGATCGATATTCAAGCTGGGTTCAAAACGGCTCTCCTTTGGACTAAGCTCAGCAAGATCATCCATATTTAGATCCATCCTCCTCTGCATCGATACCCGGCTCTTTGTCTCAACCGCTTTGCGTGTCAATTTCGGTTCACTCATTACGGGTACGGGCTGGGGGGTAAGGGAGTCTTCGCTAAGAACAATGGTTTCCACCGGAATAAGGTCGACAGGTATTTTTTCGGGAGCTAATCCTTGAAATTTATATGCCCCAATCAAAAGGCTTGCATGGATGAAAAACGAAAGGAGAAGATATGGCGCCAGATTTCTTTTCTTCACGGAATACCTAGATGATTTTTATTTACTCGGTTTGGAGAGCTTTCTTCCCTGCATTGTTTCCCAAACCAAGGGCCTTTTCAAATTCAGTTTCGGCCTTTTCGTGCATCCCCATCTCCGTGTACAACATGCCGAGGTTGTTGTGGACGTAGTCGCGCTCTGGATCGCCCTCTGCTGCCTTTGAGAGATATTGAAATGCTTTATCATACGATTTCTCTTGAAAATAGAGAACACCTAAATTGTTGAGCGCATCTACATTATCGAAATCAATATGCAAAACGGTCTGATACTGTTCGATCGCGTCATCCTTTCGACCTTGAGAAGAAAAAATCTCTGCCAGTTTAAATTGGGCTTGAAGGTTTTCGGCATTAATCCTTAACACTGCCCGGTATACCTCTATGGATTTTTCAATTTGACCCAGTGCCTGCAATACCTTCCCCAGGCCAAAATGAGCATCCTCATGTTCTGGTGCGATCTCGATTGTTTTCTCGTAAAACTCAGCCGCCTTCCCGTGCTCCTTCTTTGCCTCGAAGATGGTGGCAATATTGAAATATCCTTGAAAAACAAGAGGATTGATGGTGGTGACCCGCCCAAATTTTTCAAGAGCGCTATCTAGGTTACCCATTTTCTTGTAGATTACTCCGATATTATTATGCGCTTCTGCAAAATCCGGTTTCAGCTCCGTTGCCTTCTCATAGGCGGTCAAGGCTTTCTCTTCACGTCCTGCTTCACTGTAAATCGTGCCCAGATTGTTATAGGCTTCTGCAAAATCCGGTTTCAATGAAATCGCTTTTTGGTATTGGGTTTCAGCATCTTTTTTTCGGCCCTTTCCATCGTAAATGACTCCTAAGTTGAAATAAGCTTCAGGCATATTCGAATCTATCCTTATCGCCTCTTGATATTCCCCAAGGGCCAATTGGTGTCGGCCTTGAAGGTCATAGGCAAGGGCGAGGTAAAAACGAATATCGCCCCGCGTATGGTCTCCGGATTTAGCTTGAAGAAGATGATCAATTGCCGCCTCATATTCACCCTTCTTTGTGAGAGCAATCCCCACACCCAGTCTTGCATCGACAGCATCTGGGTCCGCACGGAGAACACGACCATATTCGTCCACAGAAGCTTGTATTTGTCCTGACTCCAGCAGGAGATCTGCAAGCTGGGTTCGGGCTTTAAGGTGGTTTGGATTTTGTTTCAGGGTCCATCGGAATTCGGTCATCGCTTCCTGTATCTGTCCTCTTTGTCTAAATATGAAACCGAGTTCATACCTGATTGTAGAATCAAAAGGTCGGACTTTTCGCACCGACTGGTACTGCTCCAAAGCCGAATCTGTTCTGCCTAATTTAAAGTAGGCTTTTGCCAAGGCCACTTGGATATCAGTACCGTTTGGATGCAGTCTAATTGCTTTTTCGTAGACTTTTACGGCATCGATGAACTGTTGTTGATTGTACAGAGCCACTCCTAAATTATAATGGTCCTTCCACGAGCCAGGATCCAGAGCAACAGCGCGTTTCAAAGCATTCACGGCATCGGGCAGTCGTTTCTGTTTTGAAAAAATATAGCCGAGGTTTCTAAAAGCTTTGACAGCACCGTCATCTAGGGCAGTAACTTTTTGGAATTCCTTAATCGCTTTGTTAAACAACTCCTTTCTTAAATATGCAAGGCCAAGGTTGAAATGAGAATCCGCAACATTGGGGGTGTGTTGGATTTGCATTTTATACGCACCAATGGCCTTATCAATATTTCCGCTTTGGAAGTAGGCGGATCCGAGGAGTCCATGAATATTCTGAAAATCGGTATCAAGATCCAGCGCCTTCCGGAATTGAGTTACAGCATCTTCAAACTGACCCTGTTTATAGTAGTTAACTCCTAGATTAACATAGAAAGAGGCCCTCTGATTGGCTTCTGCCAAAGGAAAAAATAGAACAATGATTCCTACCAGAGTAAAAAAGAATTGTCGTTTCATCTGAACAAACCTCCCGGCGATAATTGATTGCAATCGCTTGAATTTTTAATGAGAAGTTCCTTTTCTCCTAACTGTTATCAGGATTTTCTTTACACCCGCCCCACTGGCAATATCCATCACCTCAACCACCCTCCCATGATATACCTGTTCATCTCCTTTTATCACCAGCGTGACTTTGGTGCCATCTTGCACAATTTTTCCCAATTTTGATTGCAACTGTTCTAATTCAACGTGCTCATTTTGAAGAAATACGTCATTCTCTTTATTTATGTAGAGTTCAATCGTTTCGGTTTTTCCCATTTCTATGGCCGAGGAAGCTTCTGGGAGTTTCATCTCTAAGGCTCGCTGAATTTCGAAATTGCTTGTCAGAGCAAAAAAGATTAAAAGAAGAAAAACCATATCAATCATGGGTATCATATCTATAACCTCGATACTTCTTCTCTTTCGCTCTACGTGGCCGATATATCCCCTTGAAATATTAGAAATTGCAACGGTTTCTGAAGGGAAAAAAGGGATTAATTCAGGAGTTCGTTCTGCGGTAGTCCATGTCTTGCCCCCATCGGAAGAAGCCATATCTCTCCCACTTACTCTTTTTTCATAAACCCATGTTCTTAAGGTCTTTAGAGAAACAGGATCAAACAATTTATCTTCTTTTCTTAAAATCCATTTATTACTCATGGTCACTAACCATAGATATAAGCCGCCTTTTAGCTAACTGACTCAACAACCACCCCTTGGCTTTCTGTGCCCCCTCCAAAAGGTTATCGACCTGTCCTATGAAGTACCTATGCATAAAAAAAGAAGGTATGGCTACAATTAGCCCCGCTGCAGTTGTTATCAATGCCAGCCCAATACCTTTGGCAAGGATTGAGGGATCAGGAATATTCTGACCGATGCCTATCGTAAAGAAAACCTTAATCATTCCTATTACTGTTCCAAGTAAGCCTAAAAGCGGCGTGCCCCTTGCTAAAGAATCCAGCGCATTCAAATGTTTTTCTAGGGCTGGAACAACTGAAACCTGTAATTCTTCATCCATCACCCGCTGGACTAAATTTATTTCATCTTCCACCGGTTTTTTTTCTCCCGATTCCTTTTGTAATTCCTGCAGGGCTACATGAAAAATTTTTGGTATAAACCCGCTTGATTCTTCGCATAGTAACCGGGCTTCACTGACTTTGTTACCAATAATTAGAGGCTCCAGTTTCTCGTTCAGTTTTTTGATATTTCCCTTAGCTTTTTGGTATATAATTAATCTCTCAACGATGATGGCTAGAGAGTAAATTGAACATATGATGATTGGAATCATCAAGACTCCACCTTTTAATATCAAATTTATAATGGACATTCTAAAAACCCCTTTCTTGGAATAAGACAACATTCACACTGACCCATAATATAACTCACGCAAAAGTGTCAAGTGGAACACCCATTAATGCTGTTGAGGTTCATGGGCCGTTTCTGAACACATGGAAAATGAAAATGCCGTGGTTGTCCCTAATTCATCTACTTGAAACAGAATAAGTCGAAAAGATATTTGTTTTTATTGACATTTCAATACCTGAATGCCAACTATATGGCGTATGTTTTCGTATATAAATCCAAACGATTTGGTCAAGCATATCTCCCAACGAATTCCCTGACAACATGAAGGGAAAACCTTTATAGCCAGGATGAACCGATGTATTTTTTGCAAGAGCCCTAATCTAAAGCATGACGCTGCATGAAGAAACAAATTTTTAGCGAAAAACAATCACCCACTCCTCCGGTAATCGGTGTTCATATCGAGAAAGGCGATACCGAAAAAACCGATTATCATTTTTCAGAGCCCTTTCGAATCGGACGCGACAACAGTTGTCAGTTGCAGATAACCGACAAGGTTGTAAGTCGCTTTCATGCTGAAGTGCTTTTTATTGGTGGTCAATGGTGGTTACGGGATCTTCAAAGTGCCAACGGTACATTTGTAAATGGTGGAAAAATCGACAAAATCTGTCTGAATGATCAGGTTCACATTGGGCTAAGCAACGACGGCCCTGCGTTCACCCTAATTATTGAAAAGAGTCATGAGTCGAAAACTAAAGAGGAAGATCCACTATCACTAAACCATTATAAAGAGCACTATTTGGGTGACTCTGGTGGGGATGACATTGGCCATCGTACCATGATGGTGCGGCGCGCCTTTGCCCAGGTGCAGCAAGAACAAAAACGAAAATACATCGGAATCATCACTGTCGCGGTTTGCATTTGTCTGATTGCTGGGTCAATAGCCGTTTATAAGCACCTGCAGGTTAAAAGGCAAAAACAATTGGCCGGAGATATTTTCTACGCCATGAAAACATTGGAGCTGGAGTTTGCCGAATTTTTAAAGACCGCCCGTGAGAGCAAGGACCCCAAAGCGCTTAAGCAGGCCAAACGGTATCGGGAGCGTTACCAGGAATTTGAAAAAAACTACGCCCAACTTATCGATAGCCTAGAAGTCTATGAAAAAGGGATCAGCAAAGAAGAACAGATAATTTTGAAGGTATCTCGAACGTTCGGTGAGTGTGAAATTAATCTACCGGGCGGATTTGTTAAAGAAGTTAAGCGGTATATCAAAAAATGGAAATCCACATCCCGACTGGCTAACGCTGTGGCCAGGGCTCAGAAAAATGGCTATACGACCCGGATTGCCAGAATATTGATGGAGCATGATCTACCACCACAATTTTTTTATCTTGCGCTACAGGAAAGCAATTTCAACTTAAATGCTACTGGCCCCAAAACCAAATGGGGCATTGCCAAAGGGATGTGGCAATTCATTCCCGCAACGGCTGGGCGTTATGGTCTCCGGATGGGCCCCCTGGTAAAATCGAAGCGCCCAGACCCACGGGATGACCGACACCATTTCGAGAAGTCGACCCGGGCAGCAGCAAAATATTTAAGAGACATTTACGACACCGAAGCACAGGCGTCGGGGCTCTTGGTAACTGCTTCTTATAATTGGGGCGAAAACCGGGTGATCAAGCTGATTCGAGAGATGCCTAAAAATCCAAAGGAAAGAAACTTCTGGAATATATTGCGAAAGCATAGGGATAAAATTCCAAAACAGACATACGATTACGTGTTTTATATTTTTTCGGCTGCCGTTATTGGGGAAAATCCGCAGCTATTCGGGTTCAATTTTGAAAATCCTTTGGCGTCGATTAAAACATAATGGGGAGTCATTAAATATGGGTGTTTTAAATAGTTACAATTGACAGGGTCCAAATTGCGTGCTATTAAGACAATAAAATCATCAATAAATCTGGGTAATTATCATGAAGAAAAAAGACATGCCACGAAAAAAGTTAGACAATCAGCAGTTTCTCAAGCTTCGGCAGACAACTGAGAAAATAGCCGAAGCCTTGGACAAACGTCTAAAAGATCACCTTACTGTTTTAAAACCTCTGTTTATTCCCGGAAAACTGCTGGGGACGAATGTAAAGAGCACCTCAATGGAAGATATCCACGGTTCCGATAAGGCCTTTGCCGAACTTCAGGAATTGTATGCCGCGATCTGTGAAAAACCGTTCGGTTTATCCAGAAAACTCCATTCCCCCCTGCCCCCGATTTCGAATCAACTTGAAAATACGCCTTTTCAATACAACCTCACTTTTTCTGAATCACCTGCTAAGACAACCAACATCACCTCACCTACACGGTATATTCTTTCGTACCAGAGCGAATGCCCGTTGAACCGTTTGAGAGGTATGCTTTCCGGGGCTGAAACCCGTCAACCGGATGACATGAAACAGGCCATCATCTATCATCTGACAATGGTCATTTTTCTGAAGTATTTTCCGGCGCTGACCCAACTGTTTCAAGATCTTCGCTATGAGGTTGAAATCAAAAAATTGGCGGATCTGGGGGGACTACCGGTTGTGATTCTGACCGCACCCCTTGCAACCTTTCTTCCGCCGGATGAATTTATTGTTCAAGTCACACAACTGTCCGGTATTCCGGCCTTTCAGGAGATCATAGATCCTGATGCGGTAAAAAATATGCCTGATCCACTCCGGGATTCACTGAAGAGTTGCATCGGGTAAAGTGTTTTAGATACGCGCGGTACCCAGATGGGTGAACCACTTCTTCTCTTTGTCTTTAAAATTACATCTGTATGAACGGGTTATATTTTTTTTCTGCTGCTTAAAGGGGGAAATTCTGGGTGCCTAAAAAAATTTCCTGAAAATTATTCCCAATTCTTCTATCGGTCTTAGAATGAATGTTTTA
>Ga0255053_10000033_pt1 | contig 54758 bp, 53 predicted proteins | sample JV7_2_22_MG_FD_188635 | JGI IMG/M metagenome (GOLD analysis project Ga0255053, IMG submission 188635) | Seawater microbial communities from Jervis Inlet, British Columbia, Canada - JV7_2_22 | ecosystem: Environmental > Aquatic > Marine > Inlet | place: Canada: British Columbia | collected... | reverse complement strand
TGGGCACTGGCGAACGGAGGACCACTCAGCGAGGAAGACCTCGCCAACGTGGCCGCCTTTATCCTGACTCTCAGCCCCGTTGGAACATCCCCTCAGCCCGAAGCTCCACCGACGGAAGGGCCTATCTCCTCAAACACTGTGTTGTTGTTCCTGGCATTCTTGCTGATCTTGGTGATCGTGGGGGTCATCGTCGGTGTCGTTTACTATCGACGCGCCCGGGAATCCGGGTAAAAGATTTTGGGGAAACCGGCTCTATGTCTCCTCTAGAATCTGCTTTGCCCCACTCCCCCGTTTGGCGCCCGTCCAATTTCGGAGTCCGAATGACGACAAGAATCTTTCTGGCTGGTTTGTCGGCGCTGATTCTGCTGATCGCAGGTTCAATTCATGGCTCGGCTCAAGGCGCGACTGCACCTATCGAACACCTCGAGGTTTCGCTTTGGCCCGAGTACGACCAGCCGGCTATGCTTGTGATTTACCGTTTTGAAATCGCCCCAGATACGCTGCTTCCGGCCCGGATCGCGCTACCTGTGCCGGCTGCCTCCGGGCCGCCGCATGCAGTGGCCTGGCTCAGTGATGAAGGCGGGCTTTTCGATGCAACTTTCACCAACGAGAGCGCTGGCGACTGGCAGATCATTGAGGTTGAGCTTCCCGAATCTCGCTCCGGCCAACTTGAGTATTACTCCGATATGGACTTTGCCGACACGACCCGCAGTTTCCTGTTCGAGTGGCCGCAAGGATTCGAACTGGGTGGGATGTCGTACAAAGTCCAGCTGCCAGTTACTGCTACCGAATTGGTTGTAAGCCCTGCACCTGATGGTGAAGGTCAGGGCGACTATGGCCTTAACTACCTGACCGCAGAGATGGGCCCCCAGCCCGTCGACAGCGCTCCAGTAATCAGCGTGACCTATCAAAAGGCAAATCCCACGCTATCAATCGATTCACTTCAACCACTCGGGCAGATCTCCGCACCGATCGAAGTTCAGACAGATAGCCCGAATATTGTCCCCTGGCTCCTGGGAGCAGCCGGGATCGTACTGTTGGGCGGTGGGGGCTACTATTTCGTCTCCAAACGGCGGCCTGCTCCCCAGCGGGTGCCGCGGAGGCGCGGAAAGCGCACGACGGATGTCGAATTGGAGGCCTCCACGATCTACTGCCATAACTGCGGAGCGGCCGCTGGCATCAGTGATGTCTATTGCCGGCAATGCGGAACGCAGCTGCGGCGGTAACGGTGGCGTAAATAGGCCAACCTACTCAGGATGGTCTCGATGAGCCCTGAGCTCATCGCCCGCATATTTTTCTTCTACGGTCTGGCCTTTTTCTGCATGGGCCTGGCTATCCTGCTCGAGCTGGGCAGGATCTCCGATCCCCGTCTTAAAAACGCACTTCGAATGCTTGCCTTCTTCGGGCTTCTGCACGGCAGCCACGAATGGGTGGAGATGTTCCAGGGAATGGATCTGCTGCCGGGTCAACTGACGGAACCTGTGGCCTGGCAAGGCCTCCGGATCGCAATCCTGGCCATCTCCTTTCTTGGATTAGCAGGTTTTGGTATCTCGCTGCTGACGGACAATAGGTGGTCTCGAAAGCGGATGTGGGCGCCGGTACTGCTTATGGCGCTGCTCTGGATGGCCGGGCTGGTCGTAATACGCCCTCGCTACCTCGAATTTTGGAATGTGGCCGACGTGTGGACCCGCTATGCATTGGCGGTTCCAGCTGCACTGCTCGCGGCAGCGGCCTTAATCTCTCTACGAATCACGTTTCGAGAAGCCGGAATGGCTCGTTTCGGCCGGGATAGCTTGTTCGCGGCACTGGCGTTGGCCGCATATGGCGTTATAGGCCAGACATTTACCAATCCGAGCGCGCTTCCCCCCTCGACGGTGATCAATTCAGATCTCTTTTTTGAGGCGTTCGGATTTCCTGTCCAGCTCTTCCGCGCGGTCATGGCCATTCTGGCAACGATCTTTGTGGTTCGCTTCCTGCGTGCTTTCGAAGTTGAGCGGCAGCAGCGGTTGGCTAAACTCCAGGCAGATCGCTTGACCGAGGCTGAGCGACGGGAGGCGCTACGAGGCGAGCTGCTCAACCGGGTAGTACAAGCGCAGGAGTTTGAGAGACAGCGGATCGCGCGCGAGCTGCATGACGAGACCGGGCAAGCGCTGACCGCCATCGGTATGGGCCTGCGCGGGATTGGCGAGAGGGTGTCTGAGAGCGAGGCCGCGGGCCATCTTGCCCATCTTGAGAAGCTGACAGACCATGCCCTGGATGAATTACAACGCCTGATCGCTGGCCTTCGGCCATCACACCTGGATGATCTTGGCCTTGCGGCCGCGCTGCGCTGGTATGCAGGCGAAGTACAGGACAGGGCTCCGCTGAATATTCGCGTAGAAATAGAGGGGGATGAACAATCGATGTCGGGCTTAATCAAAGTAGGGCTGTTCCGCGTGGCGCAGGAGGCGCTTACGAATGTGGTCAAGCATGCGAGTGCGGCTGAGGCGGTGGTCAGGGTCCATTACCGAGAGTTTGAGGTTCAACTCGAGGTGGCAGACGACGGGATCGGATTCGACGCTCCCGGGGCCGACCGGCCTTCGTGGGGGCTGATCGGCATGCAGGAGAGGGTGGCTCTCATGGGAGGCGAGTTCGAGCTAAGCTCACAGAGAGGGCAGGGCACTCGCATTACGGTGACAGTACCTCTGGATGCCCAACTAGCGGAGGAACGCGACCATGCGATTGCTACTGGTTGACGATCATGAAGTAGTGCGAAGCGGCTTACGGATGCTGCTCGAGAGCCAGGAAGATATTCAGATTGTGGGAGAGGCCGGCACTGCTGCAGAAGCGCTGGAAGCGGTCGAGCGTCTGAAACCCGAAGTGATCCTGCTGGACATTGGTCTTCCAGACATGTCCGGGATTAAGGTCATGGAGCGCATCCGGAAAATTGAACCGGAGGTAGCAGTGGTTGCCCTGACCATTCACGAGGACAAGGAGTACTTTTTCAAGATGCTGGATGCGGGGGCTACCGGCTATGTCCCAAAGCGGGCTGCCCCCGATGAATTGTTGACCGCTATCCGAGCCGCGGCACAGGGACAGGTCTACCTCTATCCTTCGCTGGCAACCTTGTTAGTCAAGGACTATTTGGATCAAGACGCCGAAGCCCGCGAATCACGGAAGTTGAATGGGTTAACTGAGCGAGAACTGGAGGTCCTGACGCATGTCGCAGATGGGGCCACTAATGCCGAAATCGGGCTCGATCTGGGGATCAGCCCCAAAACCGTCGCGCGCCACCGCGAAAATATCATGGGCAAGCTGAACTTGCATTCGCGGACCGAGCTGGTCAAGTATGCGATTCGTAAAGGAATCATCACGCCCTGAGCGGAACAGCGCGAACACAAGCGCCCCTGAGAGGGGCGTTTGTGTGAAATTCTTACAGCTCTATGGATCTTAGATTGTCTCTGGGTCGCCTCTCAAAACCTTGGCTCCGCCTATGAGAAGGATTGCCATGAGCAGCAGCTGTCCGATCACCATGCCCGCTAACTCCGGCCAGCGGATACTAGCAAAGGCCTGCCAGTCTGCAGCGAACAGCGCGGCCAGGGCGTTGGCGGTCTCGACCAGGTAAATGTCGAGGAACGCCGCGATTGCCAAGGCCAGCAAAGCAGCTGGGACGGCCAGCGCGAGGGTCCAGACGATGCCAAGAGCATAAAGCCGCACCTTTCCCATCGTGACCTCCTTAGCGAACCTATTGGGTTCTCCGCACTCAGTCTACGGCACCGGGAAGTGTGAGTCCATACGGGGAACTCCCAATCTTGAAGTGGGGAGTTTGCCATATCGATTAAATGCCGAACCGGGCGCCAAGGGCGCCCGGTTCGATAAATGGGATGATTCTGACCTTACGATCGGGTCATCCCACGTATGTCGTTAGTTGCGAGCTAGCTTGGCCTACGGCTCCAGTGCCGCCAAACCCGCCTCGATCAGGGCCAAGGTGTAGGCCGGATTGTGGACGCCCGAACTCTTGTCCTCATGAGCGATAAAGATCCAGTTCCAGAGGGCGACCGCTTCCTTTTCAGGTACTGATGTAACCGTCGGATGACCCTCTTCATCGAGCCAGCCCAAGGCAATCAAACCCTCTTCAAGCTCGGCTAGCCCTGCCTGAACCTCGGTCTGCACGCCGTTGATGTCGAAGTCTTCGGCATCAGTATGGCAACCCTGGCAGGTCGCCAGGACGGGGTCAAAGGTGTGGCTGCGCGCATCGCCCAGGTGGCAGCTTACGCATGTGTCCTCTACCACCGCATAGTGCGGACTCGTGGTACTTTCGACGTCTCCCGCGCCAGTAACGCCGAGCATCATCGCGCTCTCCGCACCGTGGTGAGGACCCCAGTGGGTGCTGGTGATTTCGATCATGCCGTCGACGACTTCACCGATCACTCGACGTGGCTGATGGCAGTTGGCGCACAGGTTGCCCAATCCGCCGTCGAAGGTCATGCCCTCAAGGGCAAACAGATCGACTGGGTCGGTAGTCTCTAACCCAAAGTCAGCGCCTGTGTAGGTGGTATGGATTTGATGGCAGGCACGGCAGTCCTGACGGGTTGGATTAGGATCTCCAGCCTCGAGCTCATTCGGGTCGAGTCCCGCAGCAATGCGCTCGCTGAAGGCTCCGCCTGAGTGACATCCTGCACAACTGCTGCTGCCTCCTCGTAAGTACGCAGTTCCGGAACCATGGGTCGACTCCTCCCACGCAGTCTTTTTTCCAGTGATTCGTGAGCTGTCGTCATGGCACTCCGTGCAGCTGAGGTCGGCCGTGGTCATGGCTTCCCCCGGCGGGCCAGCGGCGCCCTCTGGACCTTGAGGTCCTGGAGCCCCCTGGGCTCCAGATGCTCCCTCCGGACCTTCTTCGCTGGCACAGCCTGCAAGCGCAAAGGCAGCGATTACCAGCAGGCCCGCTAGAACGGTCAATATTGTTGATCTCTTCATAAAGTGGTCTCCTGTTCGATGATTCAGCTGATTATTCAATACTTCCCGGTGGAGCGTGCAATTCATGCCTGTAAAGGCAACGCGCCCCGCATGTATTAATGTGGCGCTAATCTTCGTGGATTGCAAAAGAACCGTGTAGTTAAATTGGTCACACTGTTAAGTGACAATTATCACGGATTCAGTATGTCACGGAAGGCGGGGGTGCGCCAAAGGAATATTAGAAGCCGAACCAGGCGTCATGAGACGCCCGGTTCGATAACAGGGTTGTTACTTGCTTTATGGTCGCGCTACCAAGGTCGACTCTGATATCAAGGAGTCGACCTTGGTGTCTAGCTACGGTAGTGCCGCTAAGCCCGCTTCAAGCAAGGCCAAGGTGTAAGCCGGGTTGTGGACGCCCAAGCTCCCGTCCTCATGGGCGATGTAGATCCAGTTCCAAAGCGCAGCGGCCTGGTCTTCTGGGACTGAGGTTACGGCCGGATGGCCTTCCTCGTCGAGCCAACCCAGGGCAATCAGGCCCTCTTCAAGCTCATCGAGCTTAGCCTGAACTTCGGTCTGGACACCGTTGATGTCCAAATCCTCGGCACCAGAGTGGCATGCCTGGCAGGCTGCTACATCCGGCTCAAAGGTGTGATCGTCGTTCTCGCCCAGGTGACATCCAACACAGGTGTCTTCCACCATGGCGTAGTGCGTGCTGGGGCTGCCTTCGACGTCACCTGCGCCAGCAATGCCCAGCAACATCGAGCCCTGCCCACCGTGGTGAGGACCCCAGTGGCTGCTGGTGATCTCGATCATGCCGTCCACTGCTTCAGCAATCCCGCGGCGCGGCTGGTGGCAGTTGGCGCACAGGTTGCCCATGCCGCCGTCGAAAGTCACACCCTCAAAAGCATAAAAGTCCACTGGTTCCGTGGTCTCAAGAGCCCAATCGGCAGCAGTGAAGCTGGTATGCACCTGATGGCAGGCGCGGCAATCCTGGCGGGTTGGGTTTGGATCCCCAGCCTCAAGCTCGTTCGGCTTTAGTCCCGCAGCAATCATTTCGGAGAAGCCACCGCCCGAGTGGCATCCTACGCAGCTGCTGCTGCCTCCGCGTGCGTAGGCCCCACCTGTACCGTGTAATGACTCGCTCCACGCGGTTTGCTTCCCGGTGATCAACGAGTCTTCGGTGTGGCACTCCGTGCAGGATAGGTCGGCGGTGGTTACCGCTTCACCAGGTGGGCCCGTGGCGCCCTCCGGACCTTGTGGTCCTGGCGCTCCCTGCGCTCCGGCCGGGCCTTCAGCACCTTCTTCGCCAGCGCACCCTGCCAACACAAAGGCAGTGATAACCAGCAGACCAGCTAGAACTGTCAATACTGTCGATCTCTTCATAGGCAGTCTCCTCGAATAAAGTCTCTGCGGGTTGATGTCGCATCCTCTCCCTCTGGGTATTGCTACCCACAAATATGTGGGTCATGTACCCCAGGATTAATGCGCCGTTAATCTTCTACGAGGACACGCGCACGGAGTAGTTCTCTTAGTAATGGGAGGATGTGATATCTGTCACAAGTTTGTGACAGGGGTTACTAGTCGTCCAGGGCGCCTGCCGTGATCCAGTCGAGGATGATCTGAATCTGTGTGCTGGAAAGGGCGCCTGCGGGAGGCATGATGGCGCCCTGCTCGTGGGTGCCCAGTAGTTTCTGTGCGAGCAGGCTGCCCTCTGCATCGCCAGGGATGACGGCAGGAGCATTGTCACCTGTGGTCGTAACCGCCTCATAACTCGAGGCATCCCAGCCGCCACCGATGCCATGGCACAGCACACATTCCTTAGCAAGAATGGGTAGTACGTCTGAGCCGAACGATGGAGGTCCGGCGCGCTCTGTTGCCGGCGCTTCAGATAGCCCACGGATAAATGCCACCATCTGCTGGATTTGATCGGAGTTGAGGACTTCTCCCCAGCTGATCATGGCTGTGGCATCGTGCCCAAGGTTGATACCGTCGAAGAGCTCCTGGTCGGTGATGGAGGATTGAAACTCAGTAGCCGCCAACGAGGGACCGACCAAACCTTGCCCTTCCGGTCCATGACACTGTGCACACAGATCGACATAAACCTCGGATGCCTCTAGCGCCACGGTGCGGATTGGAATATCGGGTGGCAACTCGACAGGAGGATCCGCTTCCCACGAGCGAAGGAAGTCGATGATGGCATCGATGTCGCTGTCGTCCAGCGGCCCTCCAAAACTGGTGGAGAAGGGGGACATACCAAAGTTGGGCTGACCACCCGCGATGATCGCCCGAAGCGTAAAGTCGTCTCGGGTGCCCAAATACTCGGCTGTGCTGATAGGGGCAATGATGTCATTAGCTCGTGCCGGATTGGGGCCGCCCTCTCCGAAGTCGCCATGACAGGTGGAACAATTTTGGCTAAACAGCCGCTGTCCTACCTCGATTGTTGACCCTCCGGCGGCCTCGATCGTATAGCTAACGAGGGCGTCGAGCTGCTCATCGGTCAGCGATTCTCCCCACACCGGCATCGTCTCATGCGAGCCGCCTGCTGCGATCGTTTCCCTGGCTGCTGGAATTGAATTCATGGGTGGAACCTGTTCGCCATGACAGGCGAGGCAGTGCTGGTTGAATAGGTCGCTGCCTTCCGGAGAGGAGCCAGGATTAACTACGTAGCGCGCCAGCGCTTCCAATTCGGATTCGGTTAGTCGCTCCCGCCAGGGGGGCATCTCGAGGTGCAAACCACCCTGGCTGATGAGTGTCCGAATCTCCGCTTCATCTCCGGTAACTGCAACAGAGCGGCCGTGGCACGAGGCACAGTTGGTCGTAAAGAGCCGCTGGCCGTCCGGGGCAACCAAAAAGTTCAGCAACGCGGTCCGGCTCTCGGAGCTGAGCGTCTCAGGCCAATTTGAAATGGCTTGATCCTCGTGGGGCGCAAAATCGAGACCTTCGTCAAGGGCGCTTTTCAATTCCAGCGGATTGCCAGCAACCAGATCTGGCGCTTCGTGGCATTCTCCACAGTTTTGGACGAATAGAAAGCTCCCCGCCGGCGATAGCACGAATCCCGCCAGAGCATCGATCTCGTCGCTGGTGAGATCCCCGCTCCAGGTTGGCATCCCTTCGTGACTCCCTTGCGCGATGATCTCGTGCAGATTGGTGCCGGTTGGAACGAATACGCTTGCGCCATGGCACGCAGCGCAATTATCCGTGTAGAGTGCTGCAGTCTTGTCTCCCGGAGCCACCTGCGCCGGAGGAGGCTGTTCGCTCACCGATTGGACCGTGAGAAAGACCACGCCCACGGCGAGGAAGGCGGTAGCGCCGATCACAATCGGTCTCTTTGAGTAGTGCCGCTCCCGCTTCCGATCCAGGAAGGGCAAGGCAAAGAGCAGTAGCACGAGAAGAGTGGGAATGACAAAGACTCCCAATACCTCCAGCTGTCCGGGGAAATATTTCAGGAGCTGGAATAGGAATAAGAAATACCACTCCGGGCGGGGTGTATAGGTGGTGTCGGCTGGATTGGCTGGTTCTTCTAGAGGAGCACCGAGCGCAAACGCCAACCCAGCGAGCAGCAGGAACACCGCCAACGCGATGATGGCGTCCTTGACGACGGCATCTGGAAAGAAAGGTTCGCCCTTCTCCTTTTCTTTCTTATACTGCTCGAGATATTCCTTCCGATCGCGCTCGTTCACGGATTAGTCATCCTTACCTGGTGCGCTGCTGATCCCAATTCGGAAGACCAAATAGATGTGAACGGTCAGAATCATTACAAGGGCTGCAGGAAGGGCCCACACATGCACGCCGTAGAAGCGTGCGAGGGTGACACCTGTTAACTCTTGCCCGCCACGCATCAACAATAAGATCCATTCGCCTACGACCGGTGCCACCTCTGCGATACGCGTGCCAACCGTCGTGGCCCAGAAGGCTTTTTGATCCCAGGGGAGCAGATATCCCGTGAATCCAAACCCCAGCACGACGAGAAGAAGTGCCACGCCAGTGAACCATGTGATCTCGCGGGGATACTTGTAGGCCCCGTGATAAATCACACGTAACATATGCAACGCAGCCAGGATCACCATGGCGCTAGCGCCATAATGATGCAGGCCACGAATGAGCCAACCCGCAGTGACTTGATTGGTAATAAATTGGACCGTGGCATGCGCCTGATCAGGGGTCGGGACGTAGTAGATGGTAAGTAGGATCCCAGTAACTGCCTGATTGACCGCCACAAAGAGCGTGGCACTGCCAAGCGTATACAGCCAATTGACTTTGGGAATCTTGCGCAGGAAAAGCGCTTCCCATACACGACGCCAGCCGAGGCGTTCGTCCAACCAGGTCCCAATCCGTAGGGCCACGTCAGCCTCCCAGGATATAAATCGTGTCTTCTTCTACCTTAACCTCGTACCGATCGAGAGGGCGGGGTGGGGGTCCCTCAATGACGCCGCCGCCCTTGCCGAATATCGCATTGTGACACGGGCAGAAGAACTGGTCCTGATCCTCGATCCATCGCACCCGGCATCCGAGGTGGGTGCAGATGTTGGACATAGCTATATAGTCTCGACCGTCCTCCGTCAGCAAGTAGACAGAAATCTCATTTTCGTCAGTAATCCATCCGGTCTGGCGCTCAACCTTGGCCTTGAACAACGTGGGAGTTCCAAGCTCGACCTTTGATGTTGAGCCGATCGCGATCCAATCATCTTCTTCTGTCTTCTTCAACGCGGGTCCGACGATATACGCAACCGCTGGGATCCCGAGTCCGGCAGTGATTATCGCGCCTATCGCCACCGTCACGGAACTGAGAAAGGCCCGACGGTTTAACTCCGCATCGGGACCGGGGGATTCCGAATCTACTGTCAACGCGTCGTCTGACATATATACCCTCTCCTACTCGGGAGCTCCAGCCGTAATCCACTCAATCACCAGATCAAGCTCCTCTGCTGAAAGCTGTCCGAAGTGCGCTTCGTCACCTGATTGTTTTTGGACCAGGAGGCTACCCTCAGGATCACCGGGAAGGATAGTTGGCCCAGTTATCCCACCTTCCATAAGGGTATCAAAGTTTGTAACGTTCAGGCCCTGGATTCCATCCTCTGCATGGCAGGCGCCGCAGCGAGACTCGAGCAGCGGGCCGATTCCTTCACTGTAGGTCAGCGTCACTTCCTCCAAATCCGGCTCCGGCTCAGGGATGATCAGGTCGAGCTGGGACCGAAGAACATCTCGCAAACTGGGCGCATCGAATCCGGCAAAGACCCAGGCGATGCCATGGCAAGCGCTGTTGGAACAGAACGAGGTGTTGCTCGTGCCGCCTGGATCGTCAGTGGAATGGCAGTTGCTGCACGAGGGGTCAAAAACATCCCGGTGTAATCCGATCCAGTTGGGATTGAGATGGGAGCTGGGCTCGGGCCCACGGCTGATCTCGATCGAGGCCACAAAGTCGTTGGGTCCGGCAACCACGGGTACCGAGTGACAGAGGTTGCATTCCAGCCGGATGGCTTCCTGATTGGTATTGAGGTGCTTGCCGTCGTGGCAGCGGAAGCATCCGGGAGATTCCGTGTGTCCGATGTTATCAGGATGAGAGGTCCAATCCGCCTTCTGTTCCGGGAAAACACTGTCCACATAGGCATCCTGCAGGGCGACGATCGCGGCCGCCACCAGTTGCTTATTCTCTGAATAGAAATCCGAATGGTTCGCTTCATAGTAATCGCTAAGTTCGGCGATTCCCAGTTTCGCCGCGTCAAGGTCCGGATACTCCAGGTGATAGACCTCTACCGCTTTTTTGCGAATCTCAGGGATATCAGGCGAGATCACGCCGCGGGACATGAGCTGATCCACCGTATCCACCGGCTGTGATATCAAGTGCGTGATGCGGTTGTGACAGGTGGTGCATTCCATTTGGCGTAGGTCGGCAGGATCCACAGATTCAGGCACCAATCCAGATTCGGTGTCGATGTATTCGGTGACGATCCCGTTCTCGTTATTAACCACAACATACGGGATCACCTGCTGTTCGGGGTCCAGCGCTAGATACTGCACATCGTTTTCGATATGCCAATGGATGCCCCTGCCCAAACCTTCGCGCGCGGTTCCCCCACCAGTTTTCATGGTCAGGTAGGTGCTGGTGGGGGTGTTATTTTCATCTGGCGCAAAGCGTTTGATTTCTCGCAGGCTGTCGTCGGCAAATTTTTCTGGAAAGTGGCACCGCTCACAGGTCTCACGCGCAGGGCGCAGGTCGTCCGCCCGAATCGGAAACTCGTAATTCTTAAAGGCTAACGAGATGATGTGGTTGATATCACCCGCCTTGCGGGTGACGCGTTCAGCGATGAAGCCACGTCCGATGTGACATTCGACACAGTCGATGCGCGCGTGAGGGGAAGTCAGGTAGGAAGTGAATTCCGGGGGCATCGTGTGGCATGCCGTGCCGCAGAATTCAGGTGAATTGGTGTACTCCCAGCCGACCAAGCCCCCTGCGATCACTACAATCGTCAGCAATCCCAGCACGGCAAACGGGAGTAGCCGTACCCAGAGGGGAGAACCCTCCGGCGGCAAAAAGAAGTTCTTTATCCAATGGCCTAATCGTCTAAGGATAGTAGTCCTCCCTCGGCAAGGTGGTCCAGAAGAGATTAACCCCCCAGCTCTAAAGTGTGGTAGTGAACTTTGTCACATATTGACATGTCTGAATATACGGCTAAGAATGCCCTGTGGATTTTAGCGTTCGGGAGCGCCGGCCTCGATCCAGGCGATGACGTCTTCCAGCTCCTCTGGTGAAAGCTGGCCAGGATGGTTGCCTGCTGCTTGAACCACCACCAGCATGCTCGCCTCGGCGTCTCGGGGAACGAGTGCAGGTCCGTTGTTTCCCCCATCCAGCGCCAGTTCGTAACTCGCCAGAGAGAGCCCACCGACAGTTGTGAATCCGTGACAGGTGCTGCATCGATCACGAAGCAATCCCTCGTAGCGCGCGAGCCAGGAAGCAGGCAGCGTTTCATCTGTCGTCGGCAAAGGCAATGGGGTTGGGGCAGGGGTGGGTGTCAGTGGAAGGAAGGCGGCAACTGATTCGCCCAGCGGTACAGTCTCGATGGCGGTTTCCTCGAAGGTCACAAACGCGAAGAGACTGAATCCCATGATTAACGCAAGCACGGCCGCAATCGGGATATAGATCGCTTCCCGTCGGCGGATCACCTCCGGCGCTGGTTCGGGCTTGACCAATCCCGCGTCGATATCATCCAACTCAGCAGGATGCTCGTGTTCCATTTCTCTCCGCGAGAGCCATCCAGTGAACATGCTCAGGTTTAGATGGCGGATGTGAACATGGTAAAAGTGCCACAGAATAATGGCCGATACTGCCAGCAGCGCCTCACCCCCATGCGCTGCCTTAGCAGCAGGGATCGTCTCGCCGGGCAAGAGGCGTGCGCTGCTGATTGGATTCCACATCATGAAACCAGTGATTGCCATGATGATGGTTCCCCAAACCAGAGCCCAATACTCGGCCTTCTCCACGTACGAATAGCGCCCGTGGCGCGCCCTGGAATTCCTAAGACCCAAGTAGAAGAACACATCTTGCATCAGATCGCGGAGGTCCTGCAAAACGGGCATGATGCTGAGCTTCACGCGGCGGACAAAAACCCGATAGAGGAGCCCAAGGATGTGATAGATCGCGACCACCATCAAGACCATGGCAGCACTGCGATGGATAATGCGAGTAAATTCGATACCACCCAGCAGCCGAATCAGAGTCTCTCCACCAGGTGAGGTGGCGAATTTCTGCGCCAGGCCGGTGATCCCCAGAACAGTGAAAGAGATCAGGAAGACCGCATGTTCAATACGCTGGGATCGATCGAACCTTCGGTAGGTTCTGGGCGAGCCCAAGTTCACCTCAGGCGGGGGTTCATTCGTCAAGTGTGAGGCCCTCCTGCCTGGACCCATTATTCTCGGATCCAGTTGATGGCAAATCCTCCTGCGAATCGTAAGGGGGTTCAGGAGATGATTCCGCGGGGTCGGTTTTGGCGAGCATATTGTAGGCTCCGGATGGTCGGTCTTCACCTTGTTTGCCGAATCGACTTCTTACCCTCCAGCTTAAGTCGAGCACGACCACCAAACCCATGCCACCAAGCACTAAAGGGATCAAGATCTTGTAGAACAGATCTACCGCGAACACGAGCGGATGCTTTTCTACCGACGGCTCATAGTGTGACATCCACGCATCCGGGAACTCTGCGGTTGCGTCGGGGTGGCACAACTGGCAGCGCGCCAGCAGGTTCTCGCGAACTTGCAGTCCCTTTTCCGGATCATCCGTGCGCTTGATGTCATGCACTCCATGACAATCGAAGCACACGGGCTTGTTAGTTTCGGCATCGGGCGATTGTTTTTCAAACAAGGTAACCGTCGTTCCGTGGAAATCGGCGACGTAGGTTTCAAGTACATCAGTGGACACTTCATACTCCGCCATGAGCTCTTCATCCGTATGGCAACCCGCGCAGAGCAGCGGTGATTGCAGGCGGAAAGTCGCCGTACGAGGATCCTCGATGTCGTGTACTCCGTGGCAGTCGATGCAGGTCGGTACGTCCGAGTTGGCTTCATCGATCAGCGAGCCGCCATGTACGCTGGTGAGATATTTCTCATAGATCGCGTTATGGCAAAGAGAACAAGTTTGCGGTACCCAGGTTCGTGCATCGGGAAGTAGCTCGCCAGAATCAACGTCAGTCAAACGACGCGTGTTATGCGCTCCGTGGCAATCCGTACAGATAGCGGCTTCTTCGATCCCTCCAGAACGCGCCTGCTCGTGAGCGCTGTCAAGCGTCCGCTCGTATTCAACCGGATGGCAGCGCTGGCAGGCAGTGTATAGCTGAAGGTTTAGGTCCCTGCGATTCTCGGCAGTGAAGGTCGGGTGAGGGTAGTCGCCCAAGTTCGTATGGCATTGGACACACGCATATCCGAGTTCACCATGTACGGAGCCGTGAAACATATCCGGCTCGATATGCAGCGAAACGACATCTCCATCCTCCAACACCATATTTAACGTGGGGTCGTTGTGGCACTCTAGACAAGTTTCATTGCTGACAGTTGGAGGGTCTTCCTCCTGGGCAACTGTTGGATCAACGAAGAATGCCAGCGCTGTTAACGTCATACTAGACCCGATCAAGACCGCCATGCGGCGACGTGGGAACATCATTGCTCTTGGCTCTCTGAAAACATGAGCATAGGGATCAATATCCGAGCCTCACCGCATCTCACCACTACCTTCACTCGGAAGGTGTTGTTCCTTGTTTCTTGAAGAGGGGAAGCAGCAAAACTCCCAGAGTGAAGATGAGCAGAGCGTAACCGATGACACCGGCCACCACCCCCCACTCCACTATGCTGGGGGAATACGAACCGGGTTCCAACTGAACGGCGGTTCCCGGAGAGTACGACAGGGGAACTACCAAGCCCGACACGGTAACGTTCCAACGATTAACGACGATTCCAAAGGCTGCAAGACCAGCGCCAAGTACCAGGTTCAGCGGATTGCGATTGAAGCGCGGCACCAGAAACAAGATGACAGGAACGATAATGCCGAGAATGATCTCGCCAACCCAAAATCCAAACCCATATGGAGTGAACTCGCTAAGCATGCTCATCGCGGAGCTTGAGCCCGGTGTGCTGCCGTAGTATGTCAACACCGCCAGATCCCAGAGACGTACGTATAGGTACACCAGCAGCGCCAGTCCTGAGAAGCGTGCAATGCTGCGTAAAACATCATGGGAAATGGTTCGGCGACCGGTGACCCACTCGATGATGAATGCGGCCGCCATTGTTATTGCCGGGCCAACCGCAATTGCCGACACAATAAACATGATGGGCATGCTGGGCTTGAACCAGATAGGACGCGCTTTAAGCACTCCATAGGTCGCACCGAGTGAAGATTGGTGCAGGAGCGAGATCATCAGACCGGCAACGGCCAGAAATGGAGCGAGACGGTGAAGATTGTGTCCAATACGGCTGATGATGGGCCATCGATTAAAGAAGCGGCTTTCAGAGATCGTAGGTGCGAATTCAACGGTAAGGATCATTAGGTAGATCGTGATGCACATCGTAATTTCCCACAACACCGAGTGCACATTCCAGTAGACCCATGGGTGCCAGAAGCGATCAGGTCGGCCGATATCTGCAACCAGGGTTAGCAAGGCGGCCGTGTACCCGATGAGGCCAACCAATACTGCGATGCGTACAATGGGTCGGTACCGATCCAGCTTGAATAGGTATACGACGGCCGACAGTGCAAAGGCGCCTGCTCCCAGCGCGATGGCGGAAAGATCGACGGTGATCCACAACCCCCAGGGGATGCTGTCGCTGAGATTTGTGACGACCAAACCATCCGTAAACACCGTATAAAAGGACAGCAGGCCTACACCCAAAAGCAGAGCGATGAGAACTCCCCACACCAGCAGCCCTGGTGTGACGCGGCGCCTTTGAACCGGGGTGCTGGTCATAATTCATCCACCGGTATATAGAAAACGCTTGGATCGGTGCCCAGATCTTCGCGCAAGCGAACGGTCGGGTTGCTGGCAATGGTGTAGACAATCTCGCTTTCGGGATCCATCAAGTTGCCGAATGTTCGCGCATTGACCGGGCAGGCATTGACGCAAGCCGGGGTAGCCTCTCGATCGACGCCAGGCTCGAGACCGTTCGCAACGCCAGCATCGATGCGGTGCGAACAGAAAGTGCACTTCTCGACTACGCCACGCGGCCGCCGCTCAACTTCGGGGTGGCCCCATGTGGGCACGTATTCATTCTCGTCTGTACGTTCATCCCAGTTGAATTTGCGAGCATCATAGGGGCAGGCGACTTCACAATAGCGGCAGCCGATGCATCGATCGTAGTCCATCATTACGATGCCGTCCTCGCGTACGTATGTGGCTTGAACTGGGCAGACTTCAACACACGGAGCATGCTGACACTGCATGCAGGGGCGACTGAAATAGAAAGTACGGCCAGTCGTTGTTTGGTCCTCGAGAACAATATTCCAGGGTTTATCAGCGGCCACATCGTTCACTGCTGAGCAGGCGCGTAGACAGTACTCGCAACCGATACAACGATCCAGGTTGACGACCATGCCCCAACGGACTTCACGCTGAGGGTGGATTTCCTCAGATTCACCAGTGAGCTGACGCCTTTTGAATTCTCCAAATGGCGACAGCGGTCCAGTCGTTACAGCTGACGCGACAACTGCAGAACCGGCGGCAGTGGCCGCTACCGTAACGAAATCGCGTCGACTGATGTCGACTTCAATCTTGGTCTTCTTCGCCATCTTCCTGCTGGTCTTCCGCTTCTTCGACTTCGACCACACGCAGTCCGCGGCTGACTACCCAGGCAGCTACCGCGCCGGTTGCTAATCCGACGATTCCGCCCTGAGCTAAGCCCACATACAGGCGAGTGTCACTCTGAGTTTCTAGCTCGGTAATGACTTCCGCATTCTCCTGAACCCGCTGTTGAAGATCTTCAATCTCAAGATTGGACAATTCGGTTACTTCCCCGCTAAGCGATAAGATCTTGTCCCGAGTGTGAACCGAATCCTGGTGACAGCCAACACAGGCTTGTGACCCTACGGAGAAGGTATGGCCGGTAGCAGTGAGCCCTTCGACGGGGGGTCCAAAGCGTGGATCGGTGAACATGTGGCAGTTACTGCATTCCAGACCCGCGTCTGCGTGCGTTCCATGAGTGTAGGATTCGCCGCGTTCCTTGTGGCAGTTGCTGCAAAGCTCGGTTACGCCCTCGGCCTTAGGTTGTTGTGCATGCGGATCGTGGCAGGCCTGGCACTGAACGCCTTCCTGGCCGTGGAGGCTGGCCCTCCATTCATCGGTGGTCGTCTTGTGGCATGTAGCGCACAGTTCCGCGTCGGCCCGGATCGGCATTGGATCGATCGGATGGTCTGACTGCAACGGGCCGTGACAAGCTTCGCAGGTTACGCCTTCATGTTCGTAGGTGTTGATTGCGGGATCGTAGCCGGTAGTGTGGCAGCTCAGGCATTCGAACTCGTCGCCGATCTCGTGCCAGTTCTGTTGAAAAATTGGTGAGGAAAACGCGTTGGCGTGACGAGTACTCTGCCATAGGTTAAACAGCTCCTCGTGGCAGACTGCGCATCTTTCCGGCCCGGCGTAGTCATCTCCTTGAGCATGGGGAGCGAGACTTTCTGACGCATCAGCCGGCTGCAACGCACCGAATGCAGCTCCAGCAAGAAGACAAACGAGGAAAGCGAGGCCAAAAGCCACTCGGCTTCTTATTGGAATCCGATCGATCAACCGCATAGCACGCGCCTCTCAGCTCACCGCACGGATCGTCAGTGACACCAGCTTATGGGTTATCTAACCCATAGTCGAAATAGCCGGGCTACCCAATTGGATGCTAAAGGTCATGTATGGGGCAGGGCAGTGCTGCGTATCACCTGTAGTTAGTGATTGGTGTCACAAACTGGGCACGGCAAATAACCCATGTAGTGGCGTGACAAAGAAGCAGCCCCGACCACTGGTCGGGGCTGCTTCTTCATCAGCTACTTTGTAAACCTTGTTCGCTAAGGTGCCTCCGTCGGCAGCGACTGGGCGAAGGTCAGGACGTCGATGACGTCTTGCAGAGTCCAACCAAGATCGATTCCAGACGGCATACCCGTTGCAGGTTGACCGGCTCGCACCTTGTGGATGAACTCCCAGGGATTGTCGAGCGCGACAGTGCTCACGTAGACTGGATCATCATCATCACCGAAGTTCATGGTCCGCCCGTCGTCGCCGTGACAAGCAGAGCAAGTTGCGGCGTATAGCTCTCCGCCATTGCCTGCATCTCCACCGACGGCAGCTTTGTCCGCGTCAATGAAGGGCGCCACTTCCAGCATCCCTTCTTGGATGAAGGCCACCAGAGCTGCGAGATCCTCTTCCGCTATTGCGGAGAAGTCGTGCTCCGGATCGATGGCTCCGGTCAGTTGTGCAGCCAGATCATCGGCTGATTTGTCCCCCGCGCCAAGCAGGCCGGGGAAGCCAGTGAGGTGCGATCCTGATCCATAGGCGCCCCCCACTCCAGCATAGTCCCAGCCGTGACACTCTTTGCAGCGCCATGTGTCATCGCCGCTGCGAGTGTTGGTATCCTGGCGGGCCCAGATTGCGATATCTTCGGTTGGCTCATCTAGTCCGGCTTCCTTCCACCACTTATCGTAGAGACGGCCACCGCGCGAGAGCGAGGCGGTGGTAGAAGCCTCTGCGGGAAGGGTTTGGGCGTAGGCCAGTACATCGAGCACGTCCTGCATGCTCCACCCACTGTTGATGGAGGATGGCATTCCCGTTCCAGGCTGCCCAGCACGTACCTTGTGCACAAACTCCCATGGATTTCCGAGAGCGACCGTGGATACGTACACGGGATCGTCATCAGCCCCGAAGTTGATCTGTCGTCCGTCGGCCCCGTGGCAACCGGCGCAGGAAGCTTGGTAGGGGGCCTCGCCTGCGGACGCATCCGCACCGATCGGGGTCTTGTTCTCATAGTCGATGACCTCACGCAGGTCGACCAGACCTTCCTGCAGGAAGGTGATCAGGCTGCCGAGCGATGCATCGCCCATTGCTGAGAAGTTGTGATCTGAGATGGCAGAGCCATCGAGGATGGCTAGTAGATCTCCATCGCTCATGCCCATGGACCCATAAACCCCAGCGAAGCCGGTGAAGTGCGAGCCAGAACCGTAGGCTCCATCCGCACCGAGGTAGTCCCAACCGTGGCATTCCTTGCAGCGCCAGGTGGTGGAGCCATCGCGTTCGTTGGTGGATTGAGTTGCCCACAAGGGCTGATCGCCGGCCGGTTCATCGACCCCGGCCGCCTTCCACCATTTGTCGTAAAGCAGTCCTCCATCAACAACCGAACCGCTGACTTCCACCTCCGGCGATGCCGGAGCATCAGTCGGCGGAGGGGCCGATGTTGGCTCTGCTTCCGGGCTGGCCGCACCACCGCAGCTTGCCAGGACAACGGCAAACACGAGGAGCAAGCCAAGGCCGGCTAGCTTTCGCTTTTCCATATACATTCTCCTTTCTCATTCGGTATCAACTACGCGTGGGGAAATTTGCATCACCTATGTTTCATTAAGCATCCATTCTAGTCACCCCCAACGGGTAAGGATTGAGCTAAGGAGCCAGCGAGTCCAGGAAAGTAACTACCTGCCATAGCTCCTCATCGCCGAGCGACGCCCCAAAAGCGGGCATCACGCCGACGCCTTCCGCAATCGAACAGTAGTAGCGGCCTGGCTCAGACATCAAGTCGGTGTTTACTTCCTCCGTCGTGAAATCCGGAGTTCCCGGTAGTCCACCTGTTCCGTCTGAACCATGGCACACTGCGCATTGGTCTTGGTAGAGCTCCTCACCGGCTTGAATGACCTCTGGATCGTCCCATGTGAAGGGATTGGTCTGATCCGTGGGGCAGGTATCCGGCTCTTCGGTTGCCTGGACTGCAGCCGTAGGCTGCGCGGCGACCACTTCTGTATCGAGATGGGGGTCATAGCTAAACGTGCGCAGATAATCGATCACCGCCCACCGTTCGTCCTGGCCTAGCACGGATTGCCAGGCCGGCATGGATCCTCGTCCCTGTGTCACCGTTAGGTAAAGGTCGCGCGGTGCGAGGTTGTCCATTTGACGCAAGTCTGTAAAATCGGCAGATCCCAACAGCTCTCCTGAGCCATCCTCGCCGTGGCAGGTGGCGCAATCCGATTCGTATAATTCCTGACCCTGCTCCAGGATTTCGCCATTTGTCGAGAGGCGCCACACATAGAAAACAGCATCCCACCGCTCGTCAGAGCTAAGCAGATCTCCATAGGAGGGCATCTCTCCACGTCCCTCTGTTACCGCTGAATAGAAGTAGGCTGGCGATTCGCCGCGTATGTAATCAAGGTCGCGAAAATTGCGCGAACCAGGCACGCTGCCGGTGCCGTCTTCCCCATGACATTGAGCGCAGCGGCTTTCATAGATCTCCTGACCTACAGCAGCCGATGGTGGTTGCGCCGGGTAGCTAAGCACCGCAAAGGCGGGCTGCTCAGTCGGCTCGATCGCACTGGGGATGCCGGTAGCAGGGGCCAGGGTTGGAATCGGAGTCGGCCCTTCCGGCAGCCGCGCCGGTGGACCGCAGCTGGCTAATCCAATGATGAGTGCAACGAACAGAACCTTGGAAAGACTCCGATGTGGACCACGCATGCTTGCTAGCTCCTATCCATCAGTTCCCGGGAAGGTGCGGACATAGTTGACGACATCCCACCGCTCCTGGACTGTCAGGTTTTCGGCAAGGCCAGGCATCTGGCCAAAACCGTTTTGGATTGCCAAGTAGACCGACCCATCGAACTCGGCAACGGTCTTTTCTCCCACGAGATCTTCAGGGGTGCGAACGAAGTAGTCTGCGAGCGGTCCATCTCCGTGTCCGGCAGCTCCATGACAGAGCTCGCACTGCAGGGAGTAGAGCACTTGCCCCCGTTGAACAGATGCTATGTCCGATGGGACGGGATTGACCGGAAATTCTTCCGGGATCACAGCCTGCCCCTGAAGCGGGACTGCTCCATCAGGCGGCGCGATGCGCGGGCCCTCTTGATAGCCGATAGCGGGTGAGGAGGACATATCGGTTGGGAAAGGGATGCGAATCACCTCATAGGTGAAAAGCAACCCCAGCATAGAAGGCACAAACAATATTCCGAGGATGATCACGCCGCGACGAGTCCGCTGGCTCACAGCGTTTCGGGCTCCGGTGTGCGGATATCACGGGCGCCATAACGCTCGAGCAACTTATGCACTTTATCCGTGAGATCATCCGGAAACTCGACCAACACGGCTAAATCTCCATCTGTCACTCGTTTGTCATAGGCCTTCGGGCCAAACTCAGGAAAATTCATTTCCCAAAGGACACCAAGGAAGGTAGAGATAATGGTGGCCATCATCGTGAAGACGAAGATGATGATGGCGGCTGGAGGAAAACCTACTGGCGGATGGCCTCCGACATCGAGGCGATACAGATGGGGCGTGATTACCGCCAGGAACAGACCGAATAACATCCCCCCCAGCGCACCTGCGATCACGATATAAGGCAGCCGAGTCCACTCGACGTGCCGACCCAGAGCCCCCTCTGGATACGGAACGCCAGACATCACCACGATTTGATCGCTCGAAACGCCCGCCGCGAGCAGTGCGTCGATGGCGTCAGCGGTATCAGCCGGCTTTCGGAAGAGTGCGATGAGTTCGGTCGCTTCATCCATTCGGTATTCCTATTCGATCTCAGCTGCGGTCGGAACGAGCAGCCGACCAATTCGGCGAAGGCTGTAACGGAGACGTCCTTCTTTGATCTCCCAGACGGGCACATAGGGAATGACGCGGGAGAACAGCGCATAGAGCAGCACGAAGCCTGCGAAAGTCATCGCCACGACGCTGATCTCTACCCAGGTCGGCTTGTACTCTCCCCAATTGAAAGGCAGGTAGTTTCTCTGCAAATTGCCTACAACGATCAAGAACCGCTCGGTGAACATACCGACATTGATGGCTAACGCCAGAATCAGCAGCGCCCAGGGTTTCGTCCGTATTCGTTTGGAGAACAGGAGCAGGATGGGCACCACGTTGCAGACCATCTGAAGCCAAAATAGGGGGGCTAGTTCGCCGGTGATCTCGTCGTGAATGAGCTCCCTGACAACGGGTTCGTTGCCATACCATTCGACGATGAACCCACTAAACCAGAAATAAAACCATCCCAGCCCCGCTACCAGGATCAACTTTCCTAGCGCATCGAAGTGCTCCGAGCGCAAGAACTCCTCGAGGTGCATGGTCTTCCGTACGATGATCAAAATAGCTGCTAAGGCAGAGAGCCCCGAGTAGACCGCGCCGATGACAAAGTAAGGAGCAAAGATCGTGCTGTGCCACCGAGGCTGGATCGTCACCGCGAAATCCCACGACACGATGGAATGGACGGAGAGGAACACGGGGATGATGATGACCGAGAAGATTCTCAATGCCTGCCCGAGCTTATGCCACTCGCCCTCCGTGCCACGCCACCCAAGCCCAAAGATCCGATAAAACTTGTAGCGCCAGCCGCCAGTATGGTCGCGTGCCATTGCCAAATCCGGGATCAGCGCCAGGTAGAGGTAGAGCATCGAACCAATCAAGTAGGTGAAGATCGCAACCATGTCCCACATGAGCGGTGATTGAAAGTTAGGCCACATGAGACGGCTGTTGGGATAAGGCAGCATCCAGTAGAACTTCCAAACCCTTCCGAGGTGAATTAGGGGGTACATGGCAGCCATCAACAAAGCGAAAGCAGTCATGGCCTCTGCGCCGCGCGTGATTGGTCGGCGCCAGTCGGCTTTAAGCAAACGCAGTACGGCAGAGATCATCGTGCCGGCGTGACTGATACCGACCCAGAAAATGAAAGTGGCAATGTACAGGCCCCAGTAGACGGGCTGGTTAATACCCGCGGTGCCCATGCCCCACCGGATCTGATATCCCCAGGCGAACATACCCAAGGCGATGATTGCCACTAAAATGCCGATCAGGATCCAGAAACCTAGCCCGGTCTGGAACATCGGGCGCAATACTGCTTCGTTTATTTCCTTGTCGGTGCGTTCCGCTAAAAGCAGGCGGCCTTGGAGCTCCTCGCTGAGTTCGGGCTGTTCTGATCCCATTGATGCGGATTCTTCTGAGCGGGATAGATCAGGCATTCGTCTCGCCCCCTTTGAGATAGATGACTGCGGGATCGGTTCCCAATTGGTCTAGGAGTCGGAAAGCGCGGTTGCCGCGCGCCAATCGTGCAGCGTGACTGTCCGGATCATCGAAATTTCCAAAAATCAGCGCAGAAGAGGGGCAGCTTTGTACGCACGCGGGTTGAATATCGCCATCCTCAACTTCCCGTTCTTCAAGGGATGCGTCGAGGTCTGCTCGTCGGATGCGCTGAATGCAAAAGGAGCATTTCTCGATGATTCCTCGTTGTCGAACGGATACGTCGGGGTTCAGTTGCTGTTCCATCGGTTCAGGAAATTCGGGAGCGAACCAGTTGTAAACACGGACCTTATAGGGACAGGCGCTGCCACAGTAGCGGGTGCCGATGCAGCGGTTATAGACCTGGGCGTTCAACCCGTCAGGCGTGTGATAAGTAGCAAACACTGGGCAGACTGGTTCACAGGGCGCCGCGCTACACTGCTGGCAGAGCACCGGCATAAAGCGCGCCTTCACGTTGGGATATTCCCCTTCCCAATAGCGCTCGATGCGGATCCAGTGCAGGGTTCGGCCAATAAGAGCCTCATCTTCGCCAGCAATCTGGATGTTGTTCTCCGCATGACAGGCGACAACACATGCCTGACACCCAGTACACCGATCGAGATCGACGACCATTCCCCACCGACGCAATTGGTCGGGGTCCGCGTGGTCAGCGTACGGTTTCGCGGCCTTCGCCATCTAAACTCTCCAGTCTTGCCAGTTTGGCTGAGCGACCAACAGGTTCCAGCCGTACACGGGTAGAACCCCAATTGAGCGTCCCGTGGGAAGGGCCGATCAACTCCATCACGTTGGCACCTCTTTGCTCCGCGTATCGTCCATAGTCTTGGTGTCCCTGGCCGGTCGGAATAGCTACCGCATCCGGTCGGATACCTGGGTAAACCACCACCGGTGCGGTGAGTTCGCCGGTAGCAGAAATCACGCGCACAAGGTCGTTGTCGGTCAAGCCGAAATGAACGGCAGTTTCGGGGTTGAGTTCCACCCAGGTGTTCCACCGGGCGGTGGTCATCGGATCAGGGGTTTCTTGCAGCCAGGGCTGATTGGCGCCGCGGCCATCGCTGAGCAGGATTGCCTCATAAGGCACCAGGTAGAAAGGAAAGCCTTCCGGATCTCCATCGAACTCCGCCTTTGGTACTTCCAGCGGCTGCGTCAGATCTCTTGCAATCTCAGGCTCCTGTCGAATTGAATTTTGTGACCACCAGCCTCCGTTCTGTCGCCAACGGCTCCAAAAGCCGGCTGGGGTGGGTGCATCAAAAACACCGATGCTTGAACCTAGAAGCTGGGAGGTGTTGTCCTCGATAAAAGCCACTTCGTCCGTCCAGGGCAAGGCTGCCGCGATCTCACCGCCTAGGCGGTCAGCCAGCGCCAAAAATACATCTGCAGTCGATCGAGTGTCATAAAGTGGGATGGTGACAGGTTGCTGACTGCTCATGACCGGTCGGTCGGCACCTGGAGCCACCACTTGATACCCCCAGCCTTCAAGGTAGGTATGGTCCGGAAGCACCCAATCGGCTTGTACTGCGGTCTCGTCCACAAACGGACTAAATGAAATGACTGTCGGGACATTGGCAAGCGCCTCCTGAAATCCACTCCAGGAGGGGAGATCGTAGATTGGATTAGAGCTATGGATGAACAACAGCTCTACTTTTCCGGCCTGCATACGTTCGATGAGCTCCTCAACTTCGGAGAAGCTTGAAGCCGGCACTGGCGAGGAGAATGCCTCCGCTGGAACCTCCTGGGGCAGGAATACCCCGCCTTCACGGCCGAGACGACGCATGATGACATTCAGAGCCATCACCGCATCGCTGGCTGGCTGTCCATTTGGCAAACTGGCAAGATACCCACCGGGAATGGCGACCGGCCGATCAACATCGGTAAAGATCCTTGCCAATCTCAAAAGCTCTTCGGTTGAGACACCGCTCGCATCTGCCACTGCGCCCACGTCCACATTTCGGTACATGAGAGAGTGCTCACGATGGCTGCCGGACCGTCCCAGGTTTTCTTCGACGATAATCCGCCCCAGGCCAAGCGCGATCAAACCCTCGGTGCCCGGTTCCACCGGCATCCACTCATCCGCTGATGCGGCCGTGGAGGACAATCGCGGCTCAAATTGCAGCAGGAAGCCACGGCCGCCCAGTTGACCCTGGCGCATGGTTCCATAGTCGACGCTTTGGGCTACAGGAGACATCCAGGTTTCGAGGAAGTTCGATCCGAATGAGAAGACGACCTCCGCATTGGCGATGTCGTAGATCGGTAATCGGTCGGCGTCGAACCATCTCGAAGCTAGAGCGGCAGCCGTCGTTCGACCCTCTAATGCCGTGTGAAGATCGAAAAGGACCGGGGCCGGCGATCCTGCTGCATCCAAAAACACAGATACCAGTGCATGCAAATGATCCGGCAACAAGCCCCCTAGAAAACCCACCGCCTCCGGACTGCTCAGTCCTTGGAAGGATGATGTGAGCAGGTCGAGCACAACATCCCAGGCCATCGGCTCAAATTCGCGGGAACCTCGCCCATTGTTCTGGCGAACGGCGTTCCTTAGCCGATCGGGGTTGTAGAGTAGTTGAAGACCCGCCTGACCACGCGCACACAATTTTCCGCGATTGAGCGGATGAGTGGGACTACCCTCGATCTTTCTCGGGCGCCCATTGATCACGCGTACCGTGATTCCGCAGCCGGCAGGACACTGGCGGCAGGTGCTGGCAAACCAGGTCGCGCGGCCCGGAAGTTCCGATTCCGGAGGTTGTACAAAAGGCTCCAGAACTACATTGCGAATGGTTGAGCCTAAACCCACTGCTGCACCTGCACCGGCTGAGAGTTTTAAGAAGTTCCGACGTGATACTGGTTTTTCGGTCAAATCAGATTCTCACTTGTGGCAAGCCAGGCAATCGGCTAGACGGGCGACCTTTTCCTCGGGCTGCTCCAGGTGACAGTTGAGGCACCAGCCCATGTCCATGCGCCGGACCGGGCGCACGGCGGCCATTTGCCCAACATCTCCATGGCAGGTCTCGCAGCTTACGCCCGACAGCAGATGCGGCTGATGACTGAAGAAAACATGATCCGGCATTTCGGTGACCCGCTGCCAGGGAATGGGCTCCTGCCGCTCCCAGTAGCCCAGCAAGACCTGAACTTCACTCCGGTCGGTGGCGATCACGCCATGGCATCCGACACAACGCTCAACCGAAGGTATTCCAGCTACATCGGACCGCATGGGATTTGAGTGGCAGAAAAGGCACTGAACCCCGGCCTCGTTGTGGAGATTGTGGCTAAATTCAATCGGCTGTTCGGGGGCGGCCAGAGCTGCACGCTGCGTTAGGAGAATCCCTGCGGCCACAATGATCAGCACTCCGATGATGGCCCAGAGCCACCAGAATCGAAGAAGGCGAGATCCCGAACGCTCATCCATCGCGGGTGGTTGAGCCCTCCTCGGCGATGTTTCCGATAATTAGGTTTGCTAGATCATCCGCTTGCATTACCGTTCTACGTTCGCGCGAGTAGAGACTGATCTCGTTGTCGTCCATGCTGAGCCGGACGACTCTAGCTCCGGACTGCAAAATCGATATGGTTTCAAGGCTGGCTTGCTCTTCCCCATCAATCTGCTCAATGATTACGACATCTGGTGCCAGGGATTCAATCTGGACTTGCGCATCTTCATGGTCCGACGTGGCGCCCACGAGCTCAACCTGTGCTTCCTTTAAAAGCAGGCGTACAGACTCAAGGAATAATGGGTGAGTCCAGATCACAAAGACCCGTCTTGTCTGCATGAGACGTCCACCGATGCCTCATACTAGTGCTTTATTTCACGATCTGGAATCGTATAGGACTCCATCTTTAGTGAAGGGATCGCCAGATCATCTGGCAATTAACGCGAGTGTCGATTGGTGATTAAGGGAGTAGGTGGGGAAGCTTATGTTTCGTGGAAGAAACCTTGTTCGCGAGCGTATTGGACCAGCTCGTGTCGCTTGGAGAGGTTGAGCTTTTGCATCAAGTTGGTGCGGTGGGAGTGGACCGTGCTAGGGCTTACGACCAATTGCTCCGCGATATCTTTGGTTGAGTAGCCTTCTGCAATAAGTTTTAGTATCTCGCGCTCTCGCTGCGTGAGCTTGGGACCACCAGGGGGATCGGCATCGGCCTGACTCAGATATTGCTGCACCAACTGGCGAGCTACGCTTGGGTAGAGGAACACGTCACCCCGCGCAACCGACCGCACGGCGGTAATCAGCTCCGTCGTTTCGGCTCCCTTGAGAACGTAGCCTGATGCTCCTGCTTCCAGCAATTGAAAGAAGTATTCATCGGATCGATGCATGGTTAAGACGAGAATGACCATATCTAGATGGCTTGCTTTGATTTGGCGCGTTGCCTCGATGCCATTCAGTTCCGGCATCCCGATGTCCATGAGCACCACGTCGGGCTCGAGTTCCTCCGCAAGTTTGATGGCCTCAAATCCGTTGGTTGCCTCACCCACGACCTCGATATCCGGTTCAGACTCCAGCAACAAGTGCAGGCCGGATCGCACGATCGTATGATCGTCGGCAATCAGCACCCTAATGTTTTCAGGCATCCCTGATCTCCGGTAGCGTAATGATGATATGCATTTCGGTACCGCGGCCTGGCCGAGATTCTATTTTGATCTCGCCTCCGACAAGGGCAGCTCGCTCACGCATACCGAGAATTCCTAGTCCTCGCTTGTCAATCCCATTAGCATCAAAGGCTTCCGGATCGAAGCCGATGCCGTCATCAACAACCTTGGCCTCCAATATACTGTTCTCGGCGCCGATGCTCATCGTCACAGTGCTCGCGCCAGCGTGGCGTACGATGTTGCTGATCGCTTCCTGGAATATCCGAAATAAGGCTGTTTCAAGATGCGGCGGCAGCCGATCCGACAGGCCAGAGGTAGAAATCTCAAACTCAATTCCCTCTGGCTCGAGGGTTCGCGCGGCGTGTGCACGAAGTGCAGCCAGCAATCCAAGATCGTCGAGGATCGAGGGCCGAAGGCCGAGAATAAGATCATACATCCGGTCCGTGGCATCCGCGATTAGATTGTTTGCCCTGGCAAGATGCTCCGAGGCGTCGCTCGGATTATTTTCCATAGCCTTTTGAGCGACCTCAACACTCAATGCAGTGCTGCTCAGAATTTGACCCAGATCGTCGTGAAGCTCCCGGGCAACGCGCTTTCGTTCCTCCTCCTGCGCAACAATGAGGCGTTCGAGCAGTTGGCCTCTCTCCTCCGCCCGCTCTTTCAGCCTTTCCGAGAGGGCCGTATTCTCCTCATCTCGCCTTTCGACTTGATCCACCATCCGATTGAAGGCCGCGCTCAAACGGCCAATCTCGTCATCGGGCGACTCAGGCAAATCTCCCTGAAATTCTCCATGCCCTACATCATCCATGGCCTCGGCTAAACCGCTGAGTCGGCGCAACACCCAGCGATTTACGGCCCAATAGGCAAGGATAGCCGTGACGATCAGAGCCCCGGCCAACCATGCCAGGTTATCTCGAAGATCGCCGGCCAGCGTTCCTTCGATTGAGGCGACGGATATATCTGTCAGGAGCAGCCCATTGAGTTTCTGATCAGGGTCATGGCATTGGTGGCATTCAGGTTGGTTCTCTATGGGTTGCATGCTGCGAAATACTGATTGCCCATCAGATGTTGTGACCACGATCCCTAATGGCCGATCTTCGGGACTCAGACGATGACAGGGTTGGCAGGTGGGATCTTCATTGCTGAGTTTCTGGCCGATCCCCTCACCCCTCGGAGAAAATGCGACCCGACCGCTAGTATCCATAATGAAGAGAGTCTGGATCCTGGGGTCCCGTCCGAGGGCATCAAGCGTGGTTTGAATCTGTTGAGTATCCGCAGCCAACATGACCTCATGGAGGCTATTTTCGATTGCCAAGCCGGTTTGAGAGGCAACGAGCGACATGCTGGCCAGTGCCCTCTCTCGCTGCCGAGAATACGCGATGAGTGACGAGGCCGCCAAGATCAAGAGCATGGGCAGGATGATCAGCAGTGATACCTTCAACTGAAGGTTCAAGCGGCTTCTTCTGGTTGATGACACCATCAAGTCCTTTTAGAATTCAAGGTCGTTCCCACTGAAAATGATACCAACGCACGCGGCCCCAATCGATTTCGATTGGGGCCATACATGCCCACTGTTGTCAGGGGCGTCAATTCTGACGACCGGGTCTACGTATCCGGGATTCCGGATACGCCGTCAGTCAATTCTCCGATATCGTTGCCGCTTCCGGGACAAACGCCGTCCAGCCTTCCAGGGCCACGGCTTTTTGCTCCGCTTCGTCACGAAGGATCAGCTCGAACTCCTGTCCGTCCATTTTCAGGACCACAGTGAGCTCTTCGCGACCATCGTCCTCTACCCCGGCCATGCAGTAGCGTTCATGGCCCAATGGATAGCGGATCGTGGCTGCCAGGCATCGGTCCGAGAACGCGCCGCCGTGCTTGCACTGATCATGGTCGATTGTGATCTTCATTTGTTACTCCTTCCCTCACCGCTGCCGGGGTTGCAGAAATACAACGATCGAGGTCACCTCACGTTGCAGTCGCTTGCTCGCCGGAGAGCCACAGTAGCGCAGTAATCAGGAGCGCCGACACCAGGCACCAGGAGCATGTGGCGCCGATGACGAAGGGTTCTAAGAAGGTCAGGTAAAGCGAGAAAAGGGTGCCGGCGACCGCAAGCCACAGAAGTGTTCGTGCTGCAGACGCCGCCCGCTGGCTGTCGCTGATTTTTCCCACCATCCAGGTGATGAGGATCGCGGCGAAACCCAATACTCCGATCAACCCCACCGGAATGATGCCGAACAACTTGGCGTACTCGCTGGTTTGCACCGCGTTACAGTCGCCGAGCGGGCCGCAGAATGCATCCGAACCCGAGAGGCCGATATAGAACAGGTAAATAGAAACTCCCAAGCCAATAAGGCTGAGAATCGGAATCGCAACGCTTTTGCCGGTAAAGGCAGCTTCAGCAGCAGCCTTCTTATCTTTGCGTCTGAGCGGTCGTCGGCGGTTTCGATACTCAGACAGCACATGGTACAGGCTGTAGAGCATGCCTCCCAGAACAAGAATGGCCAACCCGTTGCCAAACGGGTCACGACCGATGCGATCAATTACTGATGGCTGCTCGGCCTCTTCGGCGCCAAAGAGCGGGAAATCCTGAATCGAGGATTCAACATCGGGTATGGCTGGCCAAGAGATTCCTCCTGCCTCAAGGCCCTGCTCAATGAGGCCGGGAAACAGTTGTGGGATTTCGACCGAACCGACCAGCAGCGTATCTCCAATGATGAGCGCCGGCACACCACGCCGGTTCTCCGGGATCTGAAATTGCACGATGGCTTCTTGATAGAGCTGCTGCCCGCGGTTGGTCGTAGTGTCGACATTGGCGATTTCGAGCTGTGCGCCATAGGTTTCCATCAGCGGCGGCAGATCGTTGTCCATGACCTGGTGACAGTGCGGGCACGTTGGCGAATAGAACAGGATCGCCTGAACCACCGGCAGCTGGGCTGCGGCCGAGATAGCCGCAGCGGAAACCGATACCGCTAGCACGAGCATCAATCGTCGTGTTCGTGTCATATTAACAGCTCCTTATCGATCCGCGCGCCTCGATAGCCTCACCGGCGCATATTCAGATTCCGTCTCCCAATTGTGGATGAGAAGGGGCGATGAACTGCCCGAATCCTACCCTTTGGCCTACTGCACGCTCGGCTTGCCGAGCGACTCGATCTCACCGATTAGCGCCGCGGAATCAATGTCCTTTAGTATGTACTGCGCAGCACCAGAGTCGAGCGCCGCTTCACGTTCCGCCTCAAAAGCGTAGCTTGTAAGTACGATGACGCTCGATCCCTGCTTGGCAAAATCGCCCACCACGTCGGCGACGTCGTTCGGTCGACCGGCAGTTTTCGCATCCAGCAAGATAACGTCAGGTTTGAGTTTCGGATAAAGGCGCATCCCTTCCGCCGGGTCGCGAGCTGTGCCGACGACTTCGATATAGGACGAAGAACTCAGCCGAGCTTCGAGGGCCTGACGAACCTTGGAATTCTGGTCGACGATAAATAGGCGAATGGTGTCCATAACGGAAATTGTTGGGTGTGACTACGCCCACCGCGATAGATGAATAAAGCTTAGAAAGTGAGCAGCATCGCCGACAGTGCATTTTGTCTTGACCTCGTTAGACATTCATCAGAGTAATGAGAAAAAAGACCGCGAATCCAACGAAAATAAGCCCCGGCGCAGTGCCGAGGCTCCTGATCATCTGGAATTAGCTCCTCAAACTCAGACTGGGAGCTGGAGCTTGATCGTAGTCCCCTGTCCGACAACGGAATCGACTTCAAATTTGCCGCCGAGCTCTTCTGCCCGAGCGCGCATGTTGGCCAATCCGTGACCGACGGTCTGATCCTGCTGCTGAACATCAAATCCCTGTCCGTCGTCGGTCACATTGAGCCAGATGGACTTTGCATCTCGATTAAGCTCCAGCGCCACCGAGCTAGCCCGCGCATGGCGGGCTATGTTCGCCAGCGCCTCTTGCGCAGTGAGAAAGACTGCCTGACTTACTGCAGGCGGTATGGAGTCTGATAGCTCTTCCGGACCGCCGACATTCACCTCGACCATGGTGTTAGCCTGGAATTCCCGCACGAGACGTGCAATTCCCGTGGTCAAATCCCCCTCAAATCGGCGTGGCCGCAAATCGAGAATAAAGTTGCGAATGTCTCGGATCGCCTCGTTTAGGCCAGCAATGGCTTGATTCAGGAGCTCGCGCGCATCATCCGGCTTCTCTCCGAGAATCATTTGCGCCGATTCAAGGGTGAGGCCCACGGCATAGATGGATTGGATCACTCCGTCATGCAGGTCCATGCCAATGCGCGATCGTTCTTCAATGATGGCCAGCCGTCCCACTTCCTTATACAGACGCGCGTTCTTGATGGCTACAGCGGCGTGCGAAGCGAAGATGGAAATCAGCTCCTCGTCAGCGTCTGTGAATTCATCGCCATCCACTTTGTCTGTTAGATACAAATTCCCCTGGACCTCGGTGCGCCCGATAATCGGCACACCAAGAAAATTGATCACAGCCGGATGGCCCTCAGGGATGCCCTGCGAGCGCTCATCCTTGTGGATGTCAGTCACCCGAATTGGAAGCGGACTATCGAGCACAGCTCCCAGCAACCCGAGCCCCTTCGGTAGCGAGCTAATCTCATCTGCCTCTCCTGGGCTCAATCCGGAAAACACGAATGTCTCCAGCTCCCCCTCAGAGTTGAAGACCCCGAGTGCCGCATAGCTGGCTGACACCAGGTCACGCGCTGAATCAACAATGTGCTGCAGCGTCTGGTCAAGCTCTAGATCGCGGCTGATGGCTAGCGCGGCTTTATTGAGCGCAGCAAGCGCCTGGGCTTGCAGCGGATCTGAAGTTAAGACTGCGTCAGTCTTCACTTACGACCTGCTGGATGTTGTGCTTCACGGCATAGGCCGCTGCTTCGGCTCGATTCGAGACCCCTAATTTCGACAGGATTCGGCTTACGTAGTTGCGCACCGTTCCTTCGCCCAGGAAGAGTGCCTCTGCGATCTCACGATTCGTCTTCCCCTCTGTTACCAGCGCTAAGATCCTCAGTTCCTGCTCGGTGAGTTCTGAGAAGGCAGTCGCATCCTGCATACGTATAGATTTACGGATCTCGGAGAATACCCGTTGGGTGAGAGCCGGATCTAAGGACCCTTCCCCTCGTTCAACCGCTTCGATAGTGCGGATCAAATCCTCCGTCCCTACTTGCTTCAGCACATATCCAACCGCGCCGGCGCGTATGGCCGCAAAAAGCATCTCGTCCTCGGCATACGAAGTCAGCATGATCACCTTGGTATCAGGCAGCTCATTGACGATCCGCTCAGTGGCATCGATCCCGCTCCGACCGGGAAGCCGAATGTCCATGAGCACCACATCCGGTCGGTGGGCGTGTGCTTTACGCACTGCTTCGTCCGCCGTTCCGACATCATCAACGATCTCGATATCGGGTCGTGCGTCGAGCAGGCTCTTCAGTCCGAGGCGGACCACCTCATGGTCATCCACCAGCAGTATCCGTGTGTGCGCCATGTCACGAAGTATACTCGTGGGGGTGCCGCATGCTCAATGATGGTTTCAACAGCGAGCTTAGGATTTGTGTCACCCGGGAGTATGACGTTCGTCTATGGCAATAAGTAGGCTGGATCGATAGTCTAGGGATGCAAACCGCCACCGCAAATGCGGCGTCGAGAGACAACAGCAGATAAAGAGGCAGCGACCTGGGTTTCGGCCATAAACCGACCGGCGCTGCAGTAGTCAAACGAGGTCTCCCTATGCCCAGTCGGTGGCGGCTTTCTTTTTATGAGATGGAGGGTTAGATCGAAGCCGACCTGCTCGGCGAAATGAAAGCCTGAGACGCAGGACCTGATCTAGGCCAGGAGGGAATCCGATGGCAGCGACTAAGTGGGTGACGGTAAACAAAGCCTGGTGTGATAGAGCTGGTGCGGATGCCGTCCTAATGGAACAGCGGGTTTATTCAGCCGATATACTGCCGGACGCAATGTCGCATCGCGTGATCGCTCGCAGGTGTTCCGTCGCTACTGAATGTAATCTGGCGGAGATCCCCTGCAGGTGGTCATTCACCCGCCCGGCATACGATCCCTTCCAACTGAAATAGCCTCCAACGGTATTATGCAAACGGGCGCAAATCATTTGTAGGGGTGAGCGCCCTTCTATTTAGGAGATTTTAAGGATCACTCGTGCTGAGGAGCTGATACGAAGGATCTTAGGACCCGCATGTAGTTAGCACGCTCAAACGCCGCGGGCTGGCCGGAATGCTCCACGCTCATGCTGCCGGTCAGCTGGGCTACCGACTCGTACTCGTGCACTTCAAGCCAGATTTCGAGATCATGCAGAATTTGCTCCAGACGATGGACACCATTTGACAGTAATTCGGAAGCCATCATGGTCACCGAGGCGCCGGCCATGAGCCCCTTTACGACATCCTCGGCGTTGTGAACACCGGTGGATATGGCGAAGTCTGTATCCACTCGATCGTACATCAACGCTACCCAACGCAAAGGCAATCGGAGTTCGGCAGAGGTACTCAGATCGAGTGAGGGCTCTGCCTGCAAGTTCTCAACATCGATGTCCGGCTGGTAGAAACGATTGAAGAGCACCAATCCCTGGGCGCCCGCGCCGATCAACCGGAGAGCGAAATGAGGCAGGGCACTGAAAAACGGACTAAGCTTGACGGCGATCGGAAGCGTGACTTGCTTGCGCATTTCGCCGAGCAATTCGAGGTACATATCCTCAACGACATTGCCGGGCAGAGATGGATCTGTAGGCAAGTAGTACATATTAAGCTCGAGCGCGTCCGCCCCGGCCGATTCGATTTCTTTCGCATAACGCACCCACCCGCCCGGAGATATCCCATTCAAGCTGCCTATGACGGGGATCGACAATTTTTCCTTCGCGCGCCGAACATGATCCAGATAAGAATCGGGACCGGTTTGATAAAAAATGGCTTCTGGCAAGTACGAGAGCGCCTCGGCATAAGCTTCGGAACCTGCAGTGAGAGACTCGTCGAGGACCTGATCCTCCACGAATATTTCTTCCTCAAATAGGGAGTAGAGCACAATCGCTGAGGCTCCAGCTTGTTCCATTTCCATCATCGTCTGGATGTCTCGCGAGAGCGGAGAAGCCGAAGGGATCAGCGGATTCTTGAGATTCAGACCCAGGTATTGAGTGGACAGATCCATGGCCTTACTCCTTTTGCATGCTGTTGGTCACTGGGCTACTTTCCGTTCCAAGGTTGAGCCCTGCGCTCATACCGGTCCCACTGTTCACTCACATCCAGCTCGGCCTTGGCGAGCAACTCTGCTGCCCGTTCTGGATGACTGCGTGTGAGAACGCTGAAGCGCCCCTCCTGATACATGTACTCCTTGAGCGGAATACTGGGAGCTTTGGAATCCAGTTGAAGCGGATTCTTCCCCGCCTGCTCGCGACGTGGATCGTTACGATACAGCGGCCAATATCCGGATTTCACTGCCCGGTTCTGCTGATCGAGTCCAAAGCGCATGTCGTACCCGTGGGCGATACAGTGGGTATAGGCAATGATGATGGATGGGCCATCCCAGCTAGCCGCCTCAACAAATGCCTGAAGCGTCTGCTTATCGTTTGCCCCCATGGCAATCTTGGCAACGTAAACACCTTCGTAGCTCATGGCCATTTGCCCCAGGTCTTTCTTGGGTAGCGACTTACCCGCCGCAGCAAATTTCGCAACCGCACCTATTGGAGTGGCCTTCGATTGCTGCCCGCCGGTGTTGGAGTAGACCTCGGTGTCGAGCACCAGTACATTGACATTTCGGCCCGACGCCAAGGTGTGATCCAGCCCGCCGTAGCCGATATCGTAGGCCCAGCCATCTCCGCCCACGATCCATACGCTCGTTTCTGCCAGGACGTCACAGAGTTCCAGCAGTCGTAGCGACGCATCGCTATCGATGCCGGCCAGCCGCTGCTTGAGATCCTCAACCCGAACGCGCTGAGCGATCAAACCTGACTCATCGTGCTGGTCGGCTTCCAAAATGGAGTCAACCAGCTCTTCTCCTACCTCACCACGCAGCTCAGTCAACTGCTGGGTCGCCATGGTTACCTGATGATCCAAAGCCACACGCATTCCCAATCCGAACTCAGCATTGTCTTCAAAAAGGGAATTCGACCACGCGGGCCCGCGGCCCTCAGGATTTGTGGTCCACGGATGAGTTGGCAAGTTGCCGCCATAAATCGAAGAGCAGCCGGTTGCATTTGCGATAAGCGCCCGATCGCCGAACAGCTGGCTGAGCAGCTTGAGGTACGGCGTCTCTCCACACCCCGAGCAAGCGCCCGAGAATTCAAACAGCGGCTGCAGCAGCTGCGAGTATTTGACCTGGCTGACGGGGAGCCCGCTCCGATCCAATTCAGGAATTTCGACGAAGAAATCCCAATTTGCCCGTTCCTGTTCACGCAATGGTCGCTGCGGCTCCATGTTGACTGCTCTTCGTTTGGGCTGACTCTTGTCCTTAACCGGGCAGACTTCGAAGCACAGCGCGCACCCGGTGCACTCTTCAGGTTCGACCTGCAGCGTATAGACCTGCTCTTTGAATTCCTTGAAGCGCGCGGGCGCGGAGAGGAATTGGTCTGGAGCATCCTTCAACAACGAGGGTTCGTAAATCTTCTCGCGAATGACCGCGTGCGGACAAACGAAAACGCATTTCCCGCATTGGATGCACAGCTCGGTATCCCAAACCGGGATTTCCTGCGCCAGGTTGCGCTTCTCCCACTTGGTCGTGCCGGGCGGGTAGGTGCCGTCGATCGGCAGCGCACTTACCGGCAATAGATCGCCCTCACCGGCGATGATCATCCCAGTGACCTCCCGCACGAATTCAGGTGCAATTTCGGGCACCGGTGGCCGGCGCTCGAAGTCGCTGGTCACGGTATCGGGTAGCTCCACCTCGTGCAGTTGCTCGAGCGTGGCATCTACTGCCGCGAAGTTCTTCTCGACCACTCCCTGGCCTCGCCCACCATAGGTCTTGCGAATGGCATCCTTGATGGCCTCGATCGCTTCTTCTTGAGGGAGCACACCGCTGAGTGCAAAGAAACAGGTCTGCATGACGGTGTTGATGCGACTGCCCATCTCCGCCCAACTTGCGACCTTGTAACCGTCGATTACATGGAACTTAAGCTGCTTGTCAAGGATGCTCTGCTGGACGCTGCGAGGCAGCCGATCCCAAACGTCGTCCGGACCAAATGGACTGTTGAGCAGGAATGTAGCCTCTGGTTTCGCCAGGCGCAGTACATCGAATTCCTCGATAAAGTCAAATTGGTGACAGGCCACAAAGTCCGCCGACTTAATGAGATAGGGGGCGTGGATTGGCCGCGGACCGAAGCGCAGGTGTGAAACGGTGCGCGAGCCGGCCTTCTTCGAGTCGTATACAAAGTAGCCTTGAGCAAAGCTCTCGGTTTCCTCACCGATAATCTTGATCGAGTTCTTGTTGGCACTAACCGTACCGTCGGCACCCAGACCGTAGAAGACTGCCTGCACTGCCGCCTCTCGCTCAATTTCAAATTCCGGATCGAACTCAAGGCTGGTGAATGTAACGTCGTCGCGGATACCGACCGTAAAGTGATTCTTGGGCTCGGGCTTTCTGAGCTCGTCCAGTATGGTCTTGACCATAGGGGGCGTGAACTCTTTGGAAGACAGTCCGTAGCGGCCGCCAATAACCGTCTCGATTTCCGTACGCCCTCCCTCGGCAATTGCGGCATGCACATCGAGATACAGCGGCTCTCCGCTGCTGCCAGGTTCCTTGGTGCGATCCAAAACGCCAATCGCGCGCACGCTGGAAGGAAGCGCGGCCAGGAAACGCTCTCCATCAAAGGGCCGGTAGAGTCTGACCTTGATAAGGCCGACCTTCTGACCCTGCTCGACAAACGATTCAACTGTAGCCTGAACCGTCTCCGCGCCAGAGCCCATCACCACGAGTACATATTCCGCTTCGGGCGAACCGACGTAATCGAAAAGGCTATACGAGCGATGCGTCTGATCGGCGAAGCGATCCATCACCGCCTGAACGATCTCCGGGCATTTTTCGTAGAAGAGGTTGACGCTCTCCCGCGCCTGGAAAAATACGTCTGGATTCTGAGCGGTGCCTCGAATGACTGGATGCTCTGGACTCAGAGCGCGCTGCCGGAGAGCAAGGATGGCCTCCGAATTGATCAGCGCCTCGAGGTCCGCATCACTCAGGAGTTCAATCTTGCTGATCTCGTGTGAGGTTCTAAAACCGTCAAAAAAGTGCAGGAACGGAAGACGTGCTTCGAGCGCCGCGGCATGCGCGATGGCAGCGAAATCGTGAGCTTCCTGGACCGAGTTCGAGGCCAGCATGCCGAAGCCCGTGCCGCGGACCGCCATGACGTCGCTGTGATCCCCAAAGATGGACAGAGCTTGAGCGGCGACTGAGCGAGCCGCAATGTGGAATACGGTTGGTGTGAGCTCGCCGGCGATCTTGTACATGTTCGGCATCATGAGCAGCAGGCCCTGGGAAGCCGTGAAGGTGGTGGTCAATGAACCGGCCTGCAGCGCGCCGTGCACTGCGCCGGCCGCGCCGCCCTCGGACTGCATTTCCACCACCAGCGGAACCGAGCCCCACAAATTGGGTAGTCCTTCCGCCGCCCACTGATCCGCCCACTCTCCCATAGGAGAAGCCGGCGTGATTGGGTAGATCGAAATCACTTCATTGAGCTTGTAGGCAACCTTTGCCGCCGCCTCGTTGCCGTCAATTACTGCGTATCTCTTTGTCATTTGGCGCCACCTCTATCCGCGCGAAAGTGCCCTCTCTTTGGCATGTTTGTTTCATCCTAAGCAGGTTAGCGAGGGAAGAGCAGTGATAGAGCGCACCGCCGTGGTTGACAGATATCCCTAACGGGCGCTGGGCTTTGTGGCCAGGGCGATGGCGACCGGAAGGCCCCACAAATTTGCGGTGCGTACGGCGGCCAGCTCGAAGCCGCTGCTTGTCAATGAGGTGTCAACGTGGATCGGTCGGCAGTCGAATGTGATGGGAAATCCAGCGTGTAGCCGCTCATACATCCGCTCCAGGGCCCCAGGAACCTGTGTCTTCGATAGCGACACAACGCAAATTCTGCCCGCCGCATGCAGCACGCGCTCGCATTCGCGCACAACCCTCAGGATGTCAGGCGTATCAAAGAGCTCGAGCGTGAAACTCATGAAGACTGCATCGAAACAGCTTGGCCGGAATGGGAGCTCCACCGCATCGCCGGGCAACAGCTCGATCCTGTGCGTATGAGCAAGATGCCGGACACGCCTGAGCGACATATTCAGCATTCCAGAGGCGGGATCGACACCGCACACCAGACCGTTTGGGCCAACGGAATCTGCCAGCGCTAGAAGCGCCCAACCGGTCCCGAAACCGATCTCGAGAATAGCTTCGCCAGGCTGAGCATCGAGCAGATTCAGCCCATGCTCGCGGGCTGCCCGTTCGAAGGGAGCCGATACCCAGTCGTACCAGCGGCTGAGCCGATCGTAGTTGGCTCGCGCCGCGGATCTTGGGCGCAGCACACGGCTGATCTCGGGATCCATCAATCGGCCGGGGATGATACAGGAGTCTTCACGCCGATGGTCGGCTGTAAACCGACCATCAGCAGCTGGCGGCCGATTTGCCGCACATCGTCCTCGTTTTCAGGATCCTCAAAACCCATAAACGAGCTCAAGTAGCGCAGGGCAGTAGGGTGATCGGCGGAGTATTCAAGCAAGGCACGTTCGCTCTCTTCAACGCTGAGAGCCCTGGCGATGGCTGGACTACTCAGACGTCCCACCTTGATCCACACCTCCGGAGCAGCTCGGACGTTTTGATACCAGTCCGCCTTTTCTCCCCACGCGGAGGCGACTACGTATGTGTTCGATGGTTCCCAGTAGCGGACCACCTCCAGCACAACTTCGCGCGCCAATCCGCTCTTTCGGCCGGTATGGGTAAGATGCACCATTCGTTTGCCCAACATCCAACCGAGTCCGATCCGGTAGAGCCAGATTGGGATTCGGAAGAATGCGCGGGACAATCCGGTTGGTCTGCTTCTCATGGGTTGATCTTCATGATTTCATCTGTGTCTAATCTGATCACAAGACTATCAAGAAGATGCTGGAAGACATCACCCTGATCCGGTGACATTCATCGGAAGCGAGGGTGATAAAATCGCCGAAACTCGCGGAGAAGTTGTATGACAACATCCACCGCACCGTCTGGATCTGGCAGCCGCGCAAAATTCATAATCGGGGGCTTGCTCATCGTAGCAGCTGTGGTGTACCTGATTGTGTCCTCTACGCAGGCCGCCGCCCAGTATTACCTCACTATCGACGAAATGCTCACCAAGGGTGACGAAGTCTATGGCCGGGCTATCAAGCTAGCCGGGGCCGTGGATGGGGAATCGGTTACCTATGACACCGACACGCTGACCCTGGAATTTTCGATGGCCAATGTACCTGCAGACCTGGACGAGATCGAAGCTGGAGGCGGGTTGGCTAAGGTGCTGTATGACGCCTTGCGAGATCCTAATGCGTCACGCCTGGATGTTGTCTATGTAGGCCCCAAGCCGGACCTTCTTCGCCACGAAGCTCAGGCGATCGTGACCGGAAATATGGGAGACGATGGGGTCTTCTATGCGGACGAGCTACTGCTGAAGTGCCCGACTCGGTATGAAGAGGAGGTGCCTCTCCAGTCCCTGGAGGGTCAGACTTGAGCAGATCAGCAGTACTGCTGGTAGAGCCGCCGACGGCTATTTCGCACCCTGCCGTCGGCGTTGCGCGAGGTGGGAATTCGGCCATGATTGCGATTGAGGTAGCACCTTGATTGAAGGAATCGGCTACGCAGCACTAGTGCTCTCGTTCGTGCTTGCACTTTACAGTGCAGGGGCGGCCGCCTATGGCGCCAGGCGGGGTAAGCCGGAGCTGATCGAGAGTGCGCGGAGGGCAATGTTGCTCTCCTGGCCCATGATCAGCGTGGCCGCACTGGCGATTGTTCTGCTGCTGGTAGGCGCTCGGTATGACATCGCATACGTAGCAAAGGTAACCAGCAATAGTATGCCCACCTATCTGAAGATCACGGCCCTTTGGGGCGGGCAGGCAGGTTCGCTGATCTTCTGGTCATGGCTTCTGGCGACCTTCGCCAGTGCGGTCGCCCTTCGGAAATGGGACCGCGATCGCGACCTGCTCCCCTGGGTCATCGTGGTGTCCATGATCACGCTGGCCTTCTTCCTTTCCTTGAGCGTATTTGTCGAAAATCCTTTCTCGCGTTTATGGATCACAGCAGATGGAGGGCAGGCCACTGCGTTCTTCCAACCCGAAGGGGCGCGTGCCGCTGCACCACTCGATGGCCAGGGGCTGAATCCCTTACTGCGGCACCCCGGAATGATCATTCACCCTCCGATGTTGTACCTGGGGTTTGTTGCGTTTGTCATCCCGTATGCGTTCGCTATAGCGGCGCTGATCACCGGGCGCAGCGACGACCGCTGGATCCGAGTCACGCGCCGATGGACACTAGTGGCATGGCTCTTCCTGGCTCTTGGACTGATCCTTGGCGGGCGATGGGCTTATGACGTGCTCGGGTGGGGCGGCTACTGGGGCTGGGATCCGGTTGAGATCGCGGCCTTCATGCCCTGGCTAGCAGGCACCGCTTTCCTGCACTCGGTGATGGTCCAGGAGAAGAAGGGCATGTTGAAGCACTGGAACATGCTGCTCATCATCCTGACCTATTCACTGGTGCTCTTTGGAACCTTCCTCACTCGTTCCGGCGTACTGTCCTCGGTGCACGCATTCGCACAGTCTGCCATCGGACCGATGTTCTTCGCTTTCATTGGAATCTCCTTTGTCGTCTCGCTGTGGCTGCTGTTAAGGCGTTGGGATGATCTTCGAGGCGTCAACCAGATCAACTCGATGGTCTCACGCGAATCGCTGTTTTTGCTCAACAATTTCTTGTTCATCATGATCCTGGCTGTGTGCTTCCTGGGAGTGATCTTCCCCCTGGCCTCGGAGTTGTTCACCGGCCAGACGGTGACAGTTGGACCTGAATGGTACGAGCGTATCTTGGGCCCCCTGTTCGCAGGATTGCTGCTTCTGATGGGGGTGGCGCCTTTGAGCGCCTACGGAAGCTCATCCTGGCGAAGACTGGGGAAGCAGCTTTGGATCCCGGTTGCGATCTCTTTGGCCGTCCCAGCAGTATTGCTAATCACTGGCATGCGAAGCACAGCCGCATTGCTGGGTTATTGGCTGGCGACCTTGGTGGCGGTCGTGACGCTCTACGAGTTCTGGCGCGGTGCCTCCGCCCGAGGCCGCCGGCACGGTGAGCGCCTGCCGGTGGCATTGGTTAGATTGGCCGGGCGCAACCGCCGACGTTACGGCGGGTACGTAATTCATCTGGGTGTGGTGCTCATGGCCTTCGGTATCATCGGCATTGAAATCTTCCAGACCGAAACGCAGGGGACGCTTGCGAGGGGGGAACAGCTTACCCTCGGTCGATATGTGATGGTGTTTGATGGTCTTACGCGTTTCATCACAGAAGATGGACGCGAAGTTTCCCGGGCCGAGGTATCAGTCTACAAAGATGGTAGATCGGTGGGCAAATTATTCCCACGCCAGGATTTTTATCGGGCCCAGAATCAGCCCATGACCATCCCGGGCGTTCGCTCGACATTGGAAGAAGATTTTTACGTGCTTTTGGTAGGCTGGGAACCCATTGGCCAGGACGGCGCTACCTTCAAGGTATTCCACAATCCGCTGGTGAACTTCGTATGGTGGGGTGGGGCGGTCTTCATCCTGGGCACGTTGGTGGCCGCCTGGCCAGAGCGAGAGACGGAGCCGGCCCGGCGGCGGGTTGCTCACGCGCAGACGCTCCCGGCAGGAGATTGAGCCGTTGTGAGGCGATTTTCGAGGATGCCAGTCGGCTTGTGGCTGGTCGTGGTCGCGATGGCGGCAACCATGGTCACCGGCTCCGCATTGGCGCAGGGCGAACAGCCCACCGATGACGAGGTCAACGCGGTGGCAAACGGGCTCTACTGTCCGGTTTGTGAAAACATACCTCTGGATGTCTGCCCCACGCAGGCCTGCATACAGTGGCGAGATACTATTCGCGACAAATTGGCGCAGGGCTGGTCGGAAGAGCAAATTCACCAGTATTTCGTTGGCCAATATGGCGACCGGGTGCTCGCTACTCCGCCCGCTACCGGGCTCAACTGGTTGATCTATCTGCTCCCGCCAGCGGCTTTCATTGTCGGTGCGGTGATCCTTGTCGGGGTGGTCCGAAGCTGGCGAATGCCGCCCCAATTAGCCAGTAAGCCAGTTGGAGAGGTAGCCGAAGATCCTTATCTGGAAAAAGTGGAGGAAGAACTCCGTCGCCGTGACTAGTGAGAGCAACCATGACTGAGATTGAAAAAGAGTCCGTGATGGACGTCGATGTCTCTGAAGTCGATGAAACATCGCCGCGCAAAAGGCGACCTTGGGTGACGATTACGATCTGGGCCGGTGTGCTCGGGATTCTCGCTTTGCTGGGCTTTGGGCTCGTGCGTTCCCAGCAGGGCCCGGTCGCGATCGGTGCCCGCGCTCCCGAATTTACACTCACCACCTTCGATGGCGACGAGCTGCGGACGGCCGACCTACTTGGCCAGGTGGTTGTGGTCAATTTCTGGGCTTCATGGTGCAAGCCTTGTGAACAAGAAGCGCTGGAGCTGGAGTTGGCATACCAGATGTACAAGGATCAGGGAGTCGAGTTCTTGGGTGTGGGCTACGTAGACACCGAGACCGAAGCGCTGGCCTATCTGAAACGATTCAACATCACATACCCGAATGGGCCGGACCTTGGCACATACATATCTCAGGTCTATCGGATGCGCGGGGTTCCAGAAACCTTTATCCTCGGGACGGACGGTCGAATCCGCGCGGTTCAGATCGGACCATATACCTCGGTGGATCAGATTGCGGCTCATATCGAGCTGGCGCTTGGGCAGTAAAGCTGACCTGGTTTGAAATGTTTACTTTGTCAGAAGCAAACCCCAACTGCAGGATGACGCTCTAGTGGAAATTGGAGCCATCCTTTTCTCGCTTGCAATGCTCCTGCTTGTGGCAGCCTATGTGCTGCAGCCACTCGCAGGATCGGGGCGCGGAGGACACCGTGACAGCAGTCGAGAGCTCTCCTCTCTGCAGGCTGAGCGAGACCGGGTCCTGGATTCGATACAAGAAATCGACATGGACCACACCATGGGGAAGGTGTCGGAGCAGGACTACCAGCGTCAACGCCAGGTGCTAGCTATCGAAGGCGCTGAAATTCTGAAATCAATCGACGAAATACAGCTCTCCCCGGACGCCGAGCCGCGTGGGAAGACTCCCGAAATGGAACTGGAGGCCGCCGTAGCTGAGCTGCGTGGCAAAAGCTCGCCCGCCAGCAGGGAAGCGGTTGCGGAAGCGCGCGGAAAAAGCTCAACCCCCGGCCCACAAAAAACTCAGAGTACTTCAGACCCCAGTGAGGAAGCCTGCCCGACATGCGATGAGCCGATCCTCCGCGGAGATCGCTTCTGCAGCAACTGTGGTGAAGTGCTGGAGGAGCAGGTGGCTTGAACCGTGGGCTTGTTGCTACCACCCTCGTTGTAGGTCTGCTCATCGGCGGATGTTCGCTGGCGGGCGATGTAACGCCACCTCCTGCATTAGCGACGGCCCAAATGGCTGCGCCGGCTGAAGTACCAACCCCGGTGCCAATTACTCCCCCAAACACACAACCCGATATTGCGGCCGGCGCTCTCATCTACGCCGAAAAGTGCGCCGCGTGTCACGGTCTCGAGGGGCTGGGTGATGGCGAGCTGGCAGATGGCCTGGCATTCGCGCCGGCACCGCTTGGCGATCCGGAGTTCGCGCAGGCCGCGGATCCATTCGAATGGTATAGGGCAGTCACCATCGGGAATTTAGACCGTCTGATGCCAGGTTTCGTGAGCCTGACCGACCAGCAGCGCTGGAATGTTGTTGGATATGCGCTGAGCCTTGGATCTCAGGAAGTCGCGGACGTGGTTGAAGATCAACAGCCGCCCGACTTGCAATCAGAGACTGATCTAGAGCCCGAAATTGATGTACGCTCCGGATCCGTGACCGGCAAAATATCAAACGGTTCTGCAGGCGCCTCGCTGCCAGCCAACCTAGAGGTAACGCTCCTGGGCTACGACGGCGATCAAGAAGTTGTGAAATTAGCGGCGACTCCTGAGAGCGATGGAAGCTTCAGGTTTGAGGATATGGAGTATGTTCCCGGCCGGCTATTCTTTTCGACGCTTGTTCACGAGGGGCTGACCTATCGCTCAGACGTAGTCCACGCTGCTGCCGATGGAAGTGCAGTCGATCTGCCGATCACCATCTATGAGACATCTATTGACCCCAGCGCCATGCGCGTTGAACGACTGCATGTAATCGTCGATTTCCCAGCCGAGGACTTAATTCGGGTGCTGGAATTGTGGGTACTGGCAAACGATTCCGATCGGGTGCTTATCACACCGCTGCAAGTCGCTCTTCCTGACGGAGCGACAAATCTGAGCTTCGAAGATGGGACCCTGGGCGGCCGCTACGAGATCACGGACGATGGATTTGTGGATCTTGAGCCGATACCTCCCGGAGCGGGCCTTGACCACCTTGTCTTTGGTTTCGACTTACCTATCGATCGCTCAGCGGATTTCGAGCAGCAGATGCTGCATCCGGTGGATGCAGTAACCGTGCTCCTTCCCGCCGATGGCCCGCGAATAAGCGGACTATTGGATCGAGGCGTACAGGACGTAGCTGGGATGCGCATGCAGAGCTTTACAACGGGCGCTCTGTCTCCAGATGAGCCACTATCGTTTCGGGTCTCTGCTCCATCTTCGAGCTCAAGCCCTCCGACCGGTGCGATTGTTGGGGTGGGAGCCTTAATCATCGCGGCTCTGGTTGCGGCGCGGGTCTGGCTTGGAGCACGGCGCACCCCGCAGGAAATTGGGGATGAGAATTGGGTGGAGGCAATTGCGCGCTTGGACGACGAATACGAAGCGGGAGAGATTTCCGAAAGCAATTGGAGTAAGCAGCGCGATCGATTGAAGCGCCAGGCGCTGGATCAAATGGCTGGATCCGATGATTGAGGTTCGGGGTCTGGTCAAAGCGTTCGGGGTAAAGCCCGTGCTGCGCGGATTGGATTTTCAGGTAGATGAGGGGGAGTTCGTGGCGGTGGTCGGACCGAACGGTGCAGGAAAGACCACACTACTACGGATTCTGGCCTCCCTTGCCAGACCGACCATGGGCGCAGTATCCCTGGCGGGACTCCAGCTTCCCGCCCAGTCTGGCGCGGCGCGCAAGATTCTGGGGGTGGTTTCCCATCAGCCACTGCTGTACGGCGACCTGACCGCAGATCAGAACCTGCGCTTCTTTGGCCGCATGTATGGAGTAGCGGATCTTGACCATCGCATCCCGGAAGTCCTGGACATCGTAAGGCTGAGCCCGCGCCGCTATGATCTGGTGCGCGAATACTCACGCGGCATGCAGCAGCGTTTGGCAATCGGCCGCGGCATCCTGCATCGCCCACGGCTGCTGCTCTTCGATGAACCACATACCGGTCTGGATCCCGACTCGGCAGACATGCTTGATGATCTTCTGACAAAGGTGGCTGGCGAAGGCCGGACGGTGGTCATGACCTCGCATGACCTGACCCGGGCCGGGGAGCTCGCCTCCCGCGTGGACATCCTGAGCGGCGGGAAAATTGCCCACAGCGCCAAACGTGGCGAGCTCGAGCCGGGTGAATTAAACTCCTTGTACTACAAGGTGACGCGTGGCTGAAGAGGTAGGCGCGGTGGGTCGTGTTGGGAGCAAGTCTGCCGCAGGTGGCTATCTGCGCGCGGTCGGTGCCATCCTGTGGAAGGACATCGCGGCCGAGATGCGCAGCCGAGAGCTGCTGGGCAGCATGTTGGTCTTCGCATTCCTGGTAATCCTGATCTTCAATTTCGCGCTGGAACTCGATTTACGCGTGCGTCAGACGGTAACCTCGGGTGTGTTATGGGTGACCTTTGCCTTCGCAGGCACGCTGGGCCTCAATCGCTCCATGGCCATCGAGAAAGACCGAGGATGCTTGGACGGATTGCTGCTAGCGCCAGTCGATCGCTCGGCGCTGTACTTCGGCAAGGTGCTCAGCAATCTACTCTTTATGCTGATCGTGGCAGCGATCATCTTGCCACTTTACAGCCTGCTCTACAATGTGAATCTGTTCTTGCCGGGCCTGATCGGAGTGATTGTGCTCGGCTCGATCGGCTACGTGGTAGTCGGAACGCTGCTCGCGGCGATGGCGGTACAGGCAAGGACACGCGATATCCTGTTGCCCATCCTGCTATTTCCGGTGATATTGCCGGTGCTGGTGGCGGCCGTCAGAGCCACGACAGGTATCCTTCAGGGGTTGCCACTGGAGGATTATCAGGCCTGGCTGAATTTGCTGATCGCATACGACGTCATTTTTCTAGGTGTCGCTATTGTCTCGTTTGACTATATCGTGGAGGAGTGAGTGGAGGAAAAAATGGAACCCATACCTCGAAATCTGAAGATCCTTACCGGTATCACGATCGCCCTATTTTTGATCGCGCTTTATATGGTATTTATCTACGCCCCGCGCGAGGCAGTCATGGGTGATGTTCAGCGCGTATTCTACTTCCACGTGGCTGCAGGCTGGGTAGGGGCAGTGGCCTTTCTGGTCACGGCCATCGCCGGAGGCGTGTACCTGGCTAAGCGAGATCGAAAGTGGGATCGGGTGGCGGTTGCCTCGGTTGAGATCGGTGTGGTTTTTATCTTCATTAATATCGTCAGCGGAGCGATCTGGGCCAGGCCAATCTGGAACACCTGGTGGACCTGGGATCCGCGGTTGGTAACGGCCACGATTATGCTGCTGCTGTACTTGGCCTACTTAATGCTGCGCCAGGGAATTGACGATCCGGATCGGCGAGCGAGATTCGGAGCTATCTATGGAATTGTGGCGTTCGTCAGCGTGCCAATTACCTTCTTGTCGATCCGCATCTTCCGCACCATCCACCCGGTGGTCATCGGAAGCGGCGATCCGACTGCGGAAGGGGCGTTCGACATGACGCCACCCATGCTCCAGGCGTTTATGTTCAGCCTGCTGACTTTCACTTTTATTTACATGACGTTGCTCTGGTATCGAGTTCGCCTGGGGCGACTATCCGAGCAGGTTGAGGAACGAAAAATGGAGATGATGTCGATCTAGTTCCAATTGAGATCGACTGAGGAGAGGCTTATGATGTTTCTACAAGAGGCGCCAGCTGAAACCTTCAACTACATGGCTTTTGGCTTCATCGTGATTCTGGGCACCATGGGGCTCTATGTATTGAGCCTGATCAATCGCTACCGTAATCTAGAGCGGGATATGGAGTTGCTCGACGAGGTTAGCGCGAAGGCAGAACCTTCAACGGAGAGCGCTTAGTCGCCGACGGAGTACAGGATCCCAGATATTTCGCGTCAGCAAGCCAAATCCGCCAAGGATCAGAGTCAGACCCGCAAACACTAGCGTGCCATCCAGCAGCGATACCCAATTGTTGCCCTGGAAGGTGTGCGATGGACCGACCCACAGGATGGTCGTCAGCACGACCGAGCCCGAGACGATGGCCGCCAAACCTGCACTGGGCGTTTGTGCCGCAGTGTCCCGGGGCTCATCGAAGCGCACTCGATCGAACAGGCTGGGAATCCGCAACACCAGGAAGTAGATCAAGGTAAAGAGATTTGTGTAAAGTTTGATGTTCGCAGGCACTGTCTTCCCGCGCAGTACGAATGATGCGTAAACTTGAATCCCCGCAACAATCGTGCCGGCAACCAACGTAAGTAGCGCCCAGCGATAAGTTCCTGGTCCACCCCGAATTAGCCGCACGGTCACCCAAACACCCCCAAGACCGAGCAGGATAGTCACGATCATCAAGACCTGATACAGCCATTGATATTCAAGCAACGACCACATCGGCGGGAAGTCTTTGGTCAAGAACGCGGCGCATACTGTGCCGATGCCGCCAACGATATTCATCGTGGCTGTGAGCCCCATGCCTACAATGGCAATCGTGCGCAAAGTGTTTCCTGTCTTGTCTCGGGTCATAGCAATCTCCTCATATGCGGCTCTCTAGAATGAAACATCACTCCATCGAATCTTGGACACAGCGGAATCCAACGCTCGGGCTGAAGTATTCGGGACCAGCGCTATTCCGTGTCCAGACACGCAAGTTGTATCCGTATTCCGCCTTGCTCCCGCCTCGCAGGTACCGGTAGTGTTGATCTTCATAATCATCAGCGGTCCACTGCCACACGTTGCCGGCCATGTCGTAAAGCCCGTAGGGGCTGGTGGCAGTTAGTGTTTGATATCCGTCATAGGTATTTCCGTTATAGAAACCCACTGGCGTTGTCAATCCCTGACCGCCGACAATTTTTTCGAAAAGATCGTGGCTGCTGTAGTAATTGGCGTGATTGCGCTCGATATCGTCGCCCCAGGGATACGGACGTCCATCCGTGCCGCGAGCAGCCTTTTCCCATTCCAATTCGCTCGGTAGACGCCCATCATTGAACTCGCAGTACGCTTTCGCGCCGAACCAGGTCACCATCACCATCGGATGGTTTTCAAATCCGGGTAGGGCCGAAAAAGTGGAACCGTCGTAGGCGAGCCTGAGTCCGGGATCCTCCGCCGGTAGATGTAGCCAATCACCGGCATCAATCCGCTCTTCGTGGTTGCCGCCGTGAAATTCGTCGCCAGGGTAATAGCCGACCACCTCTCCATCCGAGATTTCAATCGTTCCAGCAGCCAGAGCCTCGTTGAGATAGAGTGCGTATTGCTCATTGGTTACGTCTGTGACCATGATTTCGTAGTCACGCTCGACAGACAGCTCATGATCATGCATTCCAGAAAGGAACTCACCGCTGGGTACAACAACCCATGCTTCCGGATCAACACCGGTTTCGTACGTGGTCGGAGGAGAGCTAAGTTCGGTAGGGGTAGTCGCACAGCCGGCAGCGAGCAGACCGAAGAGAATGGCTAAAGCTGCGGCGCGGTTCATCGGGGGGCCTCCTGACCTTCTACGGCAGGCGTGAGCGGCACTGGTTCCAATTCCGGTGGCGGGATCTCACCACTGGAGCGTGCCTCGGCCAACTGCTCCGACCAGCGGCCTTTGCGCTTAAGGAGATCTGCAAGTTTCCAGATCATGAAGATAGCCAGCACGGTCAGGACCAACCCCAAGCCCAGGTCAGCGAGCAACATGGTCCAGTTGACTACCGGTTGCTGTGCCGATTCTGTGACGAACAACCGCTTCATTTCGAAAATCGTCACCGACAAAAAGGCAATATCAGAGCCGATGATGATGAGGTAGCCGAACCAATTGCGAGCCTTGCCTTTAAGGCCGGCTAAGTCGGCATAGTAAAGCAGGATGATGGTGGCGATGATTCCTGACAGGATGTGCCAGTGCCCGGTGAGTACGATTCGCTCTTCACGTGCGGGCCAGACGCGAAAGATCTCGTCTAGCCTGACCGCCATGAAGATACCCACCCCACTGACGGTGAAATTCATGAACACCATCTGCCAGGTAGCTCCGAACGGGAGCGCGTCGTGGAACAAGGCGCGGAATTTCTGTCCGAGGTTTCCCTTCTCAATACCCTTGGCTTCAAGCCCAAGCCGAATTTGCCGGCGCCAGGTGTAGATCACCAACATCAATGCAGACAACATGACCAGTACCGACCCGACGTAGATGATGGTATGGGCAATGGGTTCAAAGGGGACTACCGCCCAAACGCCCAGTGTGATCACGATTGTGCCTAAGATCATCATAGGCATGGCGATCTTGTGTAATACACCCTTGAAGTCAACCCAGCGCCCAATGACAAGCGTGAGCGCGACCGCAACCAGGGTCAGCATGATGTGCAGATGGCCGATGATGGCCAGCTCGAGCGGATTCTTATGCGGTTCGCGGATCAGGTCTTCGGCCAAAAAGGTCTCGTGCCCATTGCCCCAGTACGAGCCTGAAACTGCGCCGAACATGGCTGAACCTAGCATAGCGATGGCCATCGTAAAGAAGGCCACTCGCGTGAGGTCGATGCCGCCTCTGGTACTGGAGTAGTCTTTGTCATGTAGCCGATACTTCTTCCCAAAGGGCCAAAGGGCTACAGTAAGCAGGATCCCAGAAAAGAACATCAGCGACATCCCAACCAGGAATAAGCCATGCACGATGAAGTTGTGGCCAAAATAGGCAAACACCAGGCCGCAGATCATGGAGGTCAGGTAACCAACCGTGACTGTCGCATTGATCATGCTGCGTTGATGCTTCTCCATCGCCACAATACCGGTGATGAAGTACACCATGATGGCCACCATCGCCATGGCAATAGCGTGATAGAGCATCACGATGCGCCCCTCACGTTCGGCGGGGATCAATTCCATTCCGGTGATGTCGAGCACAAAATCTGTGACGCCCCACTCGACCATCGGGCCGGAAAGTAGGCCGAAGAGCGCGGTGACAAGCGCGACCATGGCCATAGCAACCAGGGCGAGGCCCTTAGTGGATTGGAAGAGATAGTGGAATCGTTCGGTCATAATTGAGGACTCCTCCAGATTGAAGGCAAGGCGATCACGGCGCCTCACTCTCGACTGATTCGCTTAACCCCCAGGTATTTGCTGGGAAATGACATCTCTCACAAGGCGCTGCCAAGATGGTGTTGTGAGAGGAGTACGGTCGGGACGGTTCTCCAGTGTCGGTAACCGTCCAGGTGGTCCAGATCTGATCCTCTGGGCGAGGGCTCACTGCAAGCTCGCCCAAATCGTGACATGCGACGCAGGCAACCATCTCGTGGTCTGGATCGTGGCCGGGTGGCGGATCCTCAGAGTCGGCATGACAACTGGAGTCTGCGCAGGTAGCCGCGCTGTCGTGAGAATCATGACATTCGGTGCATGTCATGGCCTCGTGCGCGCCCTCGATGGCGATCGCTAGATGATCGGGAACAGAGTCTCCCGCGTGACACTTCAAACAGAGCTCTGTTGATGAACCTACTTCCTCATATTCTTCGATAGGTGCTATAGCAAGCCAGGCATAAGCTGCCTCAACTTCGTCCTTGTCAACTCGGTGGCAGACCATGCATTCCACGGGCTGCCACTCATCCTCAGGGATAAAAGGTGGTGGAGGATCGATTTCAAACTTGCAGGTCAGACAGCTTTCCGGAATTTCATCCATTGTTGGGACCCAGTTGATCGGTGCGTGACACCGCGCGCACGTGCTGTTTGTCCCACTATCCGTGACGACGAATGTGTCGGCGTGAGGGCCGGATTGCCAGGCTTGCTGGAGATCATCTCCTGAGGCTTGCGGTTCTTCGGTGATCTCAGGAGCGTCGTTGCTAGCTTTTAATGTGGCTCCTGACTGTGCAGTAGCTCCGGCAGGCTGAGGTGTTGCAGATGCTTGTTGGCACGCCGTAAGACTTAGTGCAAACACTGTAATGACACATAGAAAGACAGAGGTGAGAATCGGCCTTGGCCGATATGAAGAGCTGTTGCTTTGGTTAATTGGCGCCTGGTTTTTCACGGTGCCCACCCTATCGACGGCCAGAGCCGAACAAAACACGGATTCAAGGAAGGGAGACGTTCAGCAAATGCATTTTTTAGCCGAGCGTTCGAACTGTTATGTGAGCTGCTTCGGCCTGCCAGCTGTGCGGAACGTCTCCTACTTCTCTCTCGTTTTACCCGCCCCCTCCCTCAGCCGCTCCTTCTTCTGCTGGCTCAGGGATTTCGCCTTCAGCGGTGAGATACGTTAGCTCCCAAGGGTTCTCCTCGAAGTGGCATCGATCGCAGGCAACCTCAAAGACGATGCTGTGAGAGAGCACGACGTCGGTGCTTGGTCCGGCGCGTCCCATAGTTGTCAGCTGAGTCACCCACTTACCATCGGGATCATCCGGAGGAGGTCCAACGTCCAACCCAGAAGCGTCGTGACACGCCATGCAGGTCAGCTTGTCCAACATGATGGCGTTCATGCCCTTCATGTGGGTGTCTGACGTTAGCACTGAGGCGTGGCAATCCTCACACTGCTTTGGTTCCGTCGAGTGAGGACTATGGCAATCCGTGCAGTACGTGGGAGGAGCAACCTCCCCTAAGAAACCGCCATAGTTTAGGTGCGCGCTGCCCCCAAGAGTGATCTGATGATCAACAGCCGAGCCGAAAGCGTTGCCGGTCGTTGAGACATGGCATTTCTCACACAGCTCGGTTGAAGTGTTGACTGCCTCGTGTTCCTCTTTGACCGGGTTGAACCAGGCATTCTCACCTGCGATGCCGTTTTCATCGACGACGTGGCAGGTCATGCAGGGAATCCCCACCCAATCTTCCGGGAGTACAAGCGGATTGCCTTCGGCGATTCGAATCTCTTCGTCCGTCGGGAACTTGCAAGTCATGCACGACGGGGGAGGACCCGGAACCGCTGCAGGATCCCAGTTTTGCGGTGAGTGACAGCGGGAACACCAAGTGTTTGGTCCCTTGCCTTCGTCATAGTTATCGGCATGGGGGCCGCTTGACCAAGCAGTCAGGTACGCTGACTGGTCTGGCAGCGGAGTGGGTGCTGGCGGCACCGAGGTGGCTGTGGGAGGAACCTTCGTAGGTGACGGTGGTGAAGTAGGTTCGGAAGTGGCCGTCTCCGCACAGGCCACCAGTGCCGAAGCTATCAACAGCACAACCAGCAGTCCTCCCCAGACGTATCTAGGTGGTGCTCGCAAACGGGATGTATCCATAGGCATTCTCCTCTTCTAATAGCGGTCATCCGGACTGCGGATAAAGTGCAGAAAGCCGCGTAGGGTACACGCAAACCCTCCATTGTGAATAATCCCACTAACTGACGGGTTTGTATTTGCTGTTTGTTAAGTTTGGGGAACTGGCGTGCGGAGGCCTGTTGGTTGTCCTGCGGGTGGTCCAAAATCATCGATCGGGAGCGTGTGATCAAGCTGCGCAATGGCGGCGAGTGCCGCGGGGTCAAGGATTACTATTTCCTGCCTTGTGGTTTCAATGAGCTCCTGATCCCGGAGAATACCGAGCGAGCGACTGATGGCTTCCGGAACAGTCGCGATATGGCCGGACATCTCTTTAATGGGATGTTGGCCGCGGTCAACAACCTCTCTCCCTTGAGCGCTCAGGTGAAGTAAAAGCTTTGACGTGCGCGCAAGTACGGGCCGGAATGATAGATCTTCGCAGCGCCCGATCAGTTGGCGGGTTCGAGAGGCCATGACACGCATCAAGGCAAAGCCGATGTCTGGGTCGGGGTAGTTCCTTACGAGATTCTCGAAAGTGCTGGGGCTTATATTCCAGGTCAGGCAGGCTTCGGCGGCCATGGCGCTGTATGGATTGGGTTCGCAGTCGATAGCAGTGATCTCATTGAACATCGTAACCGGCTCGATGGTGGAGATGATCTGCTCATGCCCGTCCGGGCTCAGCTTGCAGAGATTTACCTTGCCGGAGAACAATACATACATTCCGGCCGCTGGCTCACCTTCATAAAACACGAATGAGCCGGTGCGGTATCGCTTCAATTTTCCGGCGCCAACAATGGCCGCTAAATCGCGTGAGGCCAGGTGGCGAAAATGTCGAACGTGACCCAGTCGCTCCGTCAAACCTTCAAGTTTATGCATTCAGTTTATTCTCCTACCATCAGAGTCCAACTACGAATGCGGCGGTACTGGCCAGCAGCAAGCCCGGTAGCGCGGCAAGAATGTTTCTAGCGGGAATAGGCGGGTAGCCCATCCTGAGCCACCCCAGCAGCATACCGCCGCCGCTGATGAGAATGCCCCCAACGGCAACCCACAAGAAACTGGGATCAGTCACGCCCTGCCAGGTGAGAGCGATTGGCACCAGCACGATCGTCAAGCCAGCGACCCCGTGAACAATGGCCAGGGTCAGGGTGGCAAGCTTGTTTGACCCCCAGCGCCGGGTGCCGGCGATAGCCAGCCACCCCACGACCGCGAATATCGCATATGCTAGAGCGAAGGATGGGAAGTACTGAGCAATAAGCCCTAAAGCCAGGCTAAGCGGAATTAGCGCTGCCACCCGCACTACGATCGAGTCGTCCAAGATTTCGAATCCGAAGATGATGATCAGCAGCCCGGATAGCAGTAGCACACCGAAGGCAATCGAGTAGCACAATGTTGCGAGGGTATCAATCCCGTCGATCCCCAGCGCTAGTTCGTAGGCTGCAAGCAGGCCTGTCGCCAAAAGCAGCAACCGGTCCAGAACGGTGATCTTTCTCAACGTAGGGTTTCTACGACAACCAGAGCCATCGCACTCAGCATGAACACCGAGGCGTACTTGAAAAGTCCGAAGTTCGATCGGTCCGAAGGCCGCGCAACACAAGCGGCTGCGAGCAACACCAGCCCGAGTCCCAGAACTGCCAGCACGCGCAGATAACCCCAGGCCATGCCCATGCCAATCAAGGCAGTGGTCATGGCGGCTGCGGCCAGAACGCTAGAGAGGGCGATGGCTATTCCGGTGGCTCGGAAACCATAGCGGGAGGGAAAGGTGGGAATGCCTGCACGCTG
>Ga0255053_10000031_pt1 | contig 54765 bp, 45 predicted proteins | sample JV7_2_22_MG_FD_188635 | JGI IMG/M metagenome (GOLD analysis project Ga0255053, IMG submission 188635) | Seawater microbial communities from Jervis Inlet, British Columbia, Canada - JV7_2_22 | ecosystem: Environmental > Aquatic > Marine > Inlet | place: Canada: British Columbia | collected... | reverse complement strand
ATGGTCCTCTTTAGATTTTTGCGAGACATCCGGATGCTCAGAATCAGCAAGCTCACCGACTATGGCACGGTGTTGCTGGCCCACCTCGCACGTAATCCGCACGATGTTTGCAGCGCGGCAGATATCGCGGCGAGTACCGGAATCGCGTTGCCGACGGCCAGCAAATTGTTGAAATCGCTGGCGCGGAACGGACTCGTAACTTCCACCCGGGGCGCTAACGGCGGATATCAACTGGCTCGCGAACCCAGCGATATCAGTGCGGCCGACATCATCGATGCACTCGACGGCCCGGTCTCGATTACCGAATGCAGCGCGTCCGAAAGCCATTGCGGCATCGAAGAAGTCTGCAGCGTCGGTAACGCCTGGCAGCGTATCAATATTGCGATTCGCAACGCGCTGCAGGACGTCAGTCTCGTCGATCTGCTGAGAAGCAGCAGCCCGGTGCCGAGATTCCGCTTCGCTGGCTTGCCAGTCAGCGTCGAATCCAAGAACTGACATCATGTCCACAGACCCTGACAACATCGAAAGCCTTGTTAATCGTCGTTACGAGCACGGTTTCGTTACCGACATTGCGACAGAGAGCTTGCCTCCCGGGCTCGACGAGGACGTCGTCCGCGCCATTTCGGCGCGCAAGAATGAGCCTGAGTTCATGCTCGACTGGCGGCTGCGCGCCTATCGGCAATGGCTGCAAATGACAGAGCCCTCGTGGGCACATGTGCACTATCCACCGATTGACTTTAAGAGCATTTCTTATTTCTCCGCACCGAAGTCTGACAAAGACCGGCCGAAGAGCCTCGACGAAGTTGATCCGAAACTTCTGGAAACCTACGACAAGCTGGGAATTCCGCTACACGAACGTGCACGGCTCGCTGGCGTTGCGGTCGACGCCGTGTTCGACAGCGTTTCGGTGGCAACGACGTTCAAAGACAAGCTGTCGGATGCAGGCGTCATATTCTGCTCGTTCTCCGAAGCCGTCCAAAACCACCCCGACCTCGTACGAAAATACCTCGGTAGCGTCGTGCCACAGCGCGACAATTTCTACGCGACGCTCAACTCGGCCGTGTTCAGCGACGGCTCGTTTGTCTATGTACCGAAGGGCGTGCGCTGCCCGATGGAGTTATCGACCTATTTTCGAATCAACGCAGCCAATACCGGCCAATTCGAACGCACGCTGATCGTCGCTGACGAAGGCAGCTATGTCAGTTATCTCGAAGGTTGCACGGCGCCGATGCGGGATGAAAACCAGCTGCATGCCGCCGTCGTCGAACTCGTCGCCCTGGAGGGCGCCGAGATCAAATACTCGACCGTGCAAAACTGGTATCCAGGGGACGAAAATGGCATAGGCGGCATATACAACTTCGTCACCAAGCGCGGCGACTGCCGCGGCGCCAACTCGAAAATCTCGTGGACGCAAGTTGAAACCGGATCTGCGATCACCTGGAAATATCCAAGTTGCATATTGCGTGGCGAGAACTCCGTTGGCGAATTTTATTCCGTGGCTGTCGCCAATAACTATCAGCAGGCGGATACCGGAACCAAGATGATTCACATCGGCCGTAATACGCGTAGCACGATCGTATCGAAAGGCATCTCGGCAGGACACGCACAAAACGCCTATCGCGGTCTTGTCCGTGTCATGCCGCAGGCACAAGACGCACGCAATCACACGCAATGTGATTCGCTGTTGATTGGCAAAGAATGTGGCGCACACACCTTCCCATACATGGAAATCAAGAACCCTTCCGCGCGTATCGAACATGAGGCGACGACGTCGAAGATTTCCGCGAATCAATTGTTCTACTGCAGACAACGCGGTATATCCGAGGAAGACGCAGTGAACATGATCGTAAACGGCTTCTGCAAGGAAGTATTCAAGGAACTACCGATGGAATTCGCCGTCGAGGCACAGAATCTGCTGAATGTGAGCCTCGAGGGTGCCGTTGGCTGAGGAATAGACATGCTCGAAATTAACAATCTATGCGTCAGCATCGGCGATACACCGATACTCAACGGCCTGTCCCTGTCGATTGATGCCGGCGAAGTGCACGCCATCATGGGACCGAACGGTTCCGGCAAAAGCACGTTGGCACAGGTAATTGCGGGACACGATGATTACGTAGTCACGTCGGGAACAGTCACTTACAAGGGCAATGACCTTCTGGACCTCGAACCGGAACAGCGTGCGCGCGAAGGAATTTTTCTCGGCTTCCAGTACCCCGTCGAGATTCCCGGGGTCAACAATGCCTATCTGCTTAAAGCTGCCGTCAATGCCGGGCGAAAACACCGTGGGCAAGACGAAGTGGATGCGTTCGAGTTCCTGAAAATCGCCAGGGAAAAAATGGCGCAGCTCGATATGGACCCGAAGTTCCTGAATCGTGGTGTCAACGAAGGATTTTCCGGCGGCGAGAAAAAACGCAACGAAATATTACAAATGGCGATGCTGGAACCTGAACTCGCCATTCTCGACGAAACCGATTCTGGTCTGGATATCGATGCATTGAAGGTGGTCGCCCAAGGAATCAATTCATTGCGGAGCTCCGAGCGGGCGATCGTGCTCGTCACGCATTACCAGCGACTGCTCGACTACGTCGAGCCGGATTTTGTGCACGTCCTGTCAGAGGGAAAAATCCTCCGGTCCGGCGATAAGTCGCTGGCACTGGAACTCGAAGACAAAGGTTACGACTGGATCAGAAAGGCCGCCAGCGCATGACGGCACCGGCCCTTTCCAACAAAGCGCTGGCTGACGCGGTGGAGAATTTACCGCAGAACGCATTGTCGCCCACGCGACAAGCTGCTCTGGCGCAATTTCTCGAGCGCGGCTTTCCCACTACGCGGCTGGAGGATTGGAAGTACACAAATCTCGACGAGATTGTCGACATCAGCCGGCGCTGGCTCGAAAACGGCGCTCCATTGCCGGCAACCGCTGCATTGGAAGACCGAATCGCCGAGGTGCGCGCATCCATTGATGCAGACTGGCTGGTCGTTGCAAACGGCCGCATCGCGGATGGCGTATTGGATGCGGCCATTCCGGGCATCACGATTAAAGCTCTCAGCGAGTTGCCAGAGGGTCCCGACTTCGGGCGGCCGCTGGCCGATCTCAATGCGGCATTACTGAGCGACGGCCTGCACATTAGCTTTAGTCGCGAGGCCCAACAAAAGAGGCCGCTAGGTTTACTGATCATCGACAGTGCGGAGAGCGATCCTGGTGTGTCGCAAATACGTATCGTGATCGATGTGGCAAGCGACGCCCAGGCGCAGCTCATTGAGTACCACACGTCCACCGGCAAAGCCGGTCATTACTCCAACTCGGTGATCGATTGCACGCTGGCGAAGGGTGCCTCTGCGCAGTACGTGCGCGTGCAGAATCGCGATTTACAGCATAGCCAGACACAACGGACCGGTGTGCAGCTCGCGGCACAAAGCGTGTTGCGTTATTGCGGCTTTGATCTCGGCGGACAGCTAATTCGCAATGATCTCGACATCGACATTGCTGGCAGCGAAGCGGACGCCGCGATCAACGGACTGTACGTCGCCGGCGAGGGACAGCACATCGATAATCACGTGCGAGTCGACCATCGCACAGGACCGGCACGTTCGGCACAGGAATATCGTGGCATTCTCGGTGGCCGCTGCCGATGTGTCTGGAACGGCAAAGCAATCGTTCACGAAGGTGCCGACGGTACCGATGCCGAACAAGGCAATCACAACCTGTTGCTGACTGAGGGCGCGGAAATCGACGCGAAACCCGAACTCGAGATCTATGCCGATGACGTCAAGTGCAGTCACGGCACGACAGTAGGGCAACTGGACGAGGCTGCCCTCTTCTACCTGCGCACGCGCGGTCTGGACAGGCAGGAAGCCACGCGCGCGCTGACCCGCGCCTTCGGTGCGACTATCGTGAGTCGTTTACCGATCGCGTCGCTGGCAGAGTCTCTGACGGCGATGGTGGAATCACGTCTCCGCGAACTATCGGGCGGTGAAGCGTAATGACGCGCGCGCAAATAAATCCTGCGGTGCCCGAATCGGTCGCCGAATGCCGGCGGGACTTTCCGGCACTGCACCAGAATATCTCAGGTCACCCGATCGCCTATCTGGACAGTGCGGCATCAGCGCAACAACCTGACGTTGTCATCAATACGATGGCCGAATATGAGCGCCACGATCACGCGAACGTACATCGCGGCGTGCACACGCTGAGCCACCGTGCCACTGACGCTTACGAAGGCGCTCGCGACAAGATCCGCCACTTCATCAACGCGCCGAGCCGCCATGAGATCGTCTTCACGAGCGGTACGACCGAGTCAATCAATCTCGTCGCACAGAGCTTCGGCCGGCCTTCACTGGGCTCTGGCGATAAGATTCTGATCACACATCTCGAGCACCATTCGAATATCGTGCCCTGGCAGCTGGTCGCCGAGCAGACGGGTGCGGATATTGTCATCGCGCCGATGAACACACAAGGCGAACTCGAACTCGAGCAACTCTACGAGCTACTGACCAGAGACGTCCGCATACTCGCGATTGCACATGTTTCTAACGCGCTCGGCACGGTCAACCCGATCCGCGACATCATTGCCCGCGCGCACGAGTTCGACATTGCAGTGCTGGTGGATGGTGCGCAAGGCGTCCCGCACATGGCGGTCGACGTGCAGGAGCTCGACTGCGACTTTTACGCATTTTCCGGGCACAAAATGTTCGGCCCGACGGGAACCGGCGTTCTGTTCGGCAAGGAAGCTCTGCTGGATGCAATGCCGCCCTACCAGGGCGGCGGCGATATGATTATCGAAGTGAGCTTCGCCGGCACGACATTCAACGAACTCCCATACAAGTTCGAAGCCGGCACACCCAATATCAGCGGCATGATCGGCCTGGGCGCAGCGGTCGAGTATCTCGAATCTGTCGGAATGCAGAAAATTGCGAGTTATGAAAGTGCATTGCTCACCTACATGACCGAACGCCTGTCGAGCATCGACGAGATACGCCTGATTGGCACTGCCGCACATAAGGCCAGCGTGCAATCGTTCCTGCTTGGCGAAATCCACCCGCACGACATTGGCACCATACTCGACCACCAGGGCGTTGCCATCCGAACGGGGCACCATTGTGCGATGCCGGTTATGGAATTTTATGGCGTGCCAGGAACGGCGCGTGCGTCGCTCGCCCTCTATAACAACCGCGATGACGTAGACCAGCTCATCGCGGCGCTTGAAAAGGCGTGGGAAATTTTCGCATGAATGCGAATATCACAAAAGACGATGAAGTTCAGGAACTTTACCGTGAACTGATACTCGACCATGCCCGCAGCCCGCGCCACTTCGGCAAACTCGAACACATGACGCACAGTTCGGAGGGCATCAATCCGCTGTGCGGCGACAAGCTGAAACTATATCTCGACGTCGATGGGGAAAAGACAATTCGCGCCGCCGCTTTCGAAGGTTCTGGTTGTGCCATCTCGGTCGCTTCTGCATCGCTGATGACCGACACCGTCATCGGCCTCAGTTCGACCGAGGCGATCGACTATTTCAACTCGGTCACCAGACACCTCACAAGGGCCGATTCCCTGTCGGGGCAGACGTTCGTTGATCTCGGTAAGTTACGCGCGCTCGAGGGTGTGCGGGAATTTCCATCTCGCGTCAAATGCGCGACGCTGGCGTGGCACGCGTTGCGCTCGGCGCTGCAGCACGATTCCACACCGGCCAGAACGGAGTAAATAGGCAGATGTTTGGACAGACCAATGAGCCGGTTACGCTATCGCGCGACGTAAGGGCGATCATTATTCCCGCGGGTGAGGAACTCCTGCTGCGCGAGGGCTCATCCGGTTTCATTACGCAGGCGCTGGGCGGCAGTTTCACGATCTACCTGGAAGGCAATCTGTTTCGCATCGCCGGCGCAGACGCCGACGCGCTGGGCAAGGAGCCCGTTCCGCCGCCGGAAGTACCGGATGACCCCACGGACGCAGATATCGAAGCCGTAATCTGGCAACAGCTGAGTACCTGCTACGATCCCGAGATTCCCGTCAATATCGTCGATCTCGGGCTCATCTATCGCTGTGAGGTCAAATCCCTCGGTAATGGCCAGCGCTCCATCGATGTCGACATGACACTGACGGCGCCCGGCTGCGGCATGGGCGAAATCCTGGTGCAGGATGCCCAGGAGAAAATCGGCGTGATTCCGACGGTGGCTGACGTCCGCGTGCAACTCGTGTTCGACCCGCCCTGGCATCAGGGCATGATGTCGGAAGAGGCGCGCCTGCAAACCGGATTGATGTAAACTCGGCGCGGGACGAAGCTCTTAACGCGCTCAGATGAAAACGCTCACACTCGTACGACACGCAAAATCAAGCTGGAAAGACAACTCTCTCAGAGACCGCGACCGCCCGCTGAACAAGCGCGGCGAGCGGGATGCGCCCGTTATGGGGCGTCGCATGGCCGAAGCCGGAATTCGCCCGTCGCTGATCGTCAGCAGCCCGGCACTTCGTGCCTGGACGACGGCGAAGGTCGTGGCAAAGGAAATCGGCTACCCCGGTGAATTCCTGCAGCGCGACAAGAACCTGTATCTCGGATCACTGAGCGACATTCTCGACGTCGTCGTCGCCCAGGATAATGGCTTCAACAGTCTCATGTTGTTCGGCCACAATCCTGGATTCACCGATTGTGCCAACTACCTGGTGCCGGGCCTGACGAACAACGTGCCGACCGCCGGCGTTGTGTCTGTCAATATCGATCAGGACGACTGGAACCTATACGAGCAACCAGAAACTGAGCTCGTACTGTACGATTATCCAAAGAAGCAGCGGTAGCGGAAAAGTCGGCTGACCCGGCGTAGAAATCTCACAGATTCGATACTGATCCGTTGTCGCGATCTGCGAGTTGTGCGCGCACGTTGCGACGCATTCCAGCCGTATCAGCGTCATAAATTGCCTGCAGTTCAAGTAGACGGGGGCTATCGCGCCAGGGAGCCAACAGGGGCTCCCCTCTGGGACTGCGAAACCGGTATCCCTCATTGTAGGCGAGCGAATAGGCCTCAAGCGCATCGTCGCCAGCGGCGATGGCCATGTCCAGAATGTAAAGTGTACGTGCCGGGAACAGACGGCGTTCGTGGTATTTCAAAAAAGGTTCACGATAGGACTTGAGTTCGTCGATCAGTGCTAGTGCACCCTGCTCATCACCGTCTTCGCGACGCGCTATTGCCAGGTCGGCGAGTGCGAATCGCTCGTGCGAAGGATGCAGCTGGATGAGGCTTGCACGGATATTGCTAAGTGAGGCCTCCGGCTCGAGAATTTCACGCACGGTAGTCCAATCAGCCGCAGCGACTGCATAGCTCGCTCCCAACAACTTGTCGCGACCCTGCGGATTGTCCTCGAAGCCTGCAACCCAAAAATCTGTGGCCGCAACATAGTCTTCTGATCGATACGCCGCCATTGCGGTCAATGGAAGCAGCGCTTTCACGGGGCATAAGAACGCATCAAGGAGCGGTGGCTGCACTGCACGTTGTGAAATTGCGTTCAGCTCTTCATACATCTCGAGCTGAAAATAGACATTTATCTGCGCTTCTACACATACGCCGAACTCGTAGCCGACCTTATCGCAATAGTCGAGGATATGGGCATGTCCGGTATCCAGCTCACCACCGCGAAAAGCGATATTAGCCCTCGATAAATCGATCGTGGGGTGTGCGGGCCATCGCTCCTCAAAACGTTCCAGCAGCGCATTTGCATCCTCCGGACGAACGTCGGCTATGGCAAACACGTAATGTTGGACTGTCGGAGGGAACATTGGATCAAGCTCTGCCGCTCTGATCAGCGCTTCACGAGCTGAACCAATGTCACCACTCTCTTTTCTTGAAAAATACAACCAGTGCCACGGCAACGCATCGCCCGGAGCCAGCGTAGTGGCACGTTCGAACGATAATGTCGCTTGCTCGAACGAACCTTCGAACAGCGCCAGCAGGCCCGCGGCAGAGTATGCGTCGCTTAAGGTCGGGGAGAGCTGCTGAGCGATCTGAATATGGCCACGCGCTTGCGCTGCTACATCCTTCAGTGGCGTATCCCCGTATTGCTGATCGGAGTCGAGAATGATTGCCTGTGCAAGTGCAGCATGTACGCGTGGGTCGTCAGGCGCCTTGATAACGAGTGTTTCCAACAATTGTTTCGCCTGGCCAATCGACTCTGAATTCTGCTCGTGTATAAGTGCACGAGATCTCACGTAGTCTTCGTAGACGCCAATTGAGACATGCTCATTCTCAACCAGGCCCGTAAGGCCCGCTCCTCTGACCGCCAGAAGTACTTCCATTGCGACGGTGCGCTGGATCGTGAATATGTCGTCGAACTCACGGTCGAACGTTGCGGACCAAACGCCGAATCCTGTGTCCGCGTCGATAAGTTGAGCGGTTATTCGAACCTGATTGCCAGACCTGCGAACACTACCTTCAAGAATATGCTCGACTCCGAGTGCTTTGCCGATATCCCGGATGTCTTCAGTACGATCCCTGAACAAAAAAGACGAAGTGCGTGATGTCACTCGCAAGCTGTCGGCTTGACTCAGAAGGCCGATGATCTCGTCGGCGATTCCATCGGAGAGGTATCCCTGCTCGGGATCATTGCTCATATTCGCGAAAGGAAGCACGGCAACCGAAGCACTCCCGCGTGCTTCTGCATGTAACTGTGCGCCTCGCACGGCAGCTTCGATTGCCACTTTATCCCGACCTGGGTCTACTATGAATTTGTCATAGCCAAAGTAGGCAACCGAAAGCAACAGGGCGATCGTTATGGCTCTGTCCAGCTTTCCGGTGTTGGCCCGGCCGGCCGATCGCCCGACGTCGCCATTGGTTTCACGGCGCAGGCCTGCCGGCGTCAGCTCATACGCCCATGCCATGACCAACGCAACCGGGAATCCGAGGATGAGCATCGTGATGATCATCTTCATCACCCAGTCCGGCGCGACGAAGCTCGTGGCCGCCAGTTCGGCCATTTGCGCGATCAACCAGGCGGTGATCGCGTACGCGAAACCCACACGAAACACGTTTCTGCATTTGAGTTCGTGAAATAGGGACAAGGGCGGTGTTCACGGCAATGGCGGCAACGACCAAGCGTACCTGCTCAATTGACAAATACCAATAGGATTCAGCATTCGGGGACGTTGACGGCCAGGCCACCCTGCGAGGTTTCCTTGTAGCTCGATGACATGTCGAGTCCGGTCTGCCGCATGGTCTCGATGACCTGATCCAGTGTAACCTTGTGCGAGCCATCGCCATGCATTGCGAGCGTCGCCGCATTAATGGCTTTCACGGCGCCCATCGCGTTACGTTCTATGCAGGGGATCTGAACCAGCCCTCCGATCGGGTCACATGTCAGTCCGAGGTTGTGTTCCATGCCGATCTCCGCCGCCTCCTCAACATGATCATTCGAGCCACCCAAGGCTGCCGCGAGACCCGCCGCGGCCATCGAGCATGCGACCCCGACTTCGCCCTGGCAGCCCATCTCGGCCCCTGAAATCGATGCATTCACTTTGTAGAGAATGCCGATTGCGCCTGACGTCAGCAGAAACGTACGAATCCCGTCGTTGTTCGCGCCCGGTACAAAGCGCACGTAATACATGAGTACCGCTGGAATGATGCCGGCCGCACCATTAGTTGGTGATGTGACCACACGGCCGCCGGCTGCGTTCTCCTCGTTAACCGCAATCGCGTAAGCATTCACCCATTCCATCGCACCGAGCGGCGACGCCTCTTTGCGCTCTTGCAGTCGCTTGTACAATTTCGGTGCGCGCCGGGTCACAGCCATCGATCCCGGCAATACGCCGTCGGTGCGCAGACCGCGCTCGATACACGCCTCCATGGCCGACCAGATCGAATCAATGCCTCGATCCACATCGGCCGGGTCGCGCCATTGCGATTCGTTTTGCAGCACGAGCTCCGCAATACTCAAACCCGCGTCCGCAGCAAGTTGCAGCAGCAAATCACCGCTGTCGAATAGATACTTCGGCTCACCGCTCTGCGCAGTTGGTTCGGGCCCGTCGCCGCGCGCAATGAAACCGCCTCCGAGCGAGTAGTAGTCGGCTTCCACCAGCGTCGCTCCGCTGTCGTCACGTGCAACGAAACGCATACCGTTCGTGTGACGTGGCAGCTCTTCGCAGTAATCGAAGACGATGTGTCGTTCGGGATCGAACGCCGTTTGCCCAATGTGCCGTATGTCGAGCGATTTGTCCGCGTGAACCGCCTGCAAAATGCCGTCTACGGCATCAGGATCGATGGTCTCGGATTCCAGCCCCATCAATCCGAGCAATATCGCGGAGTCCGTGCCGTGCCCTTTGCCCGTGAACGCGAGTGAGCCATACAGCGTTACTTCAACCGACGACACGTCTGCGGCCACCGGCTCGAGCTCGGATACGAAGCAATTCGCCGCCTTCATCGGACCCACCGTATGCGAGCTCGACGGTCCGATGCCGATCTTGAAAATGTCGAAGATGCTGATCGCCGCCATTGTCTATTCGTGTCCCAACGACAGCAGGCTCGCGTTACCACCGACCGCTGCAATGTTATTGCTGACCGTGTATTCGGTACCGAACCGCGACAGGTAATTCGGCCCACCGGCCTTGGGACCAGTACCCGAGAGACCGCGGCCGCCGAACGGCTGCACGCCGACGACGGCGCCGATCATGTTGCGGTTGACGTAAATATTTCCGGCACCGGACAGCTGTACGAGTTCCCTGGCACGGGAGTCGATCCGGCTGTGCAGGCCCATGGTCAATCCGTACCCGGTGGCGTTGACCGCGTCGATCGTCGCGCGGAGTTTCTTGCCGCTGAAGCGCAGCACGTGCAGAACGGGCCCGAAAACCTCGTGCTGCAATTGCTCAATGTTCTCGATTTCGATCAGTGCCGGCGCGAAGAAAGTGCCTGCGTCAGTCACCTCATCGAGTCCGCAGCGATGCAACACCTTCGCCTCATCCTCCATATTGGCGACGTGTTCGACCAGCAATGCGCGTGCCTCCTGGTCAATCGCCGGACCGACGTCCGTCGCCAGCATCGCCGGATCCCCGATACAGAGTTCGTCCATGTGCCCGATGAGCAACTCGATCACCCGATCTGCGATGTCTTCCTGGACGCAAAGAAGCCGCAACGCCGAGCAACGTTGCCCGGCGCTGTTGAATGCCGAGAAGACGGCGTCCTTGACCACTTGTTCCGGCAGAGCCGAGCTGTCGACGAACATCGCATTCTGACCGCCTGTCTCGGCGATCAATGTGGCGATCGGTCCATCCCGCCCCGCGAGCGTGCGGTTGATCAGCCTTGCCGTTTCGGTCGATCCCGTGAACGCAACACCTGCGATGCGAGCGTCAGCAACTGCCCTGCCGCCGACAGTCGCGCCGTCGCCCGGCAGGAAATGCAGCACCGCCGCCGGTACGCCGGCCTCAGACATCAATTGCACCGCACGAAATGCGACCAGCGGCGTCTGTTCCGCCGGTTTTGCGAGCACGGCATTACCCGCGGCGAGTGCGGCGGCCACCTGGCCGGTAAAGATGCCCAGCGGAAAATTCCACGGACTGATGCAGACGAATATACCTCGACCGCGCATACCCAGGGTATTGCGCTCGCCGGTCGGGCCTTGCAGCTCGATAGGACTCGCGAAGTGCCGCCGAGCTTCGGCAGCGTAGTAGCGCAGGAAGTCGACGGCTTCACGCAGCTCGGCCTGTGCGTCCGGAATGGTCTTGCCGGCTTCCGTCACGCAAAGCGCCAGTAATTCCGGAGTATGTTGCTCGAAGAGATCTGCCGCATTGTCGAGGATGGCGGCGCGCTTCGTAGCAGGCACGGCGTCCCAGTCGGCCTGCCCGGCGCAGGCCTGGTCGATCGCCGTATCGACGAGTTCGGCATTGGCCAATCGGCAGGTCCCGATGATCTGCGAAATGTCCGCCGGATTGAAAGACGGCGATTCATCCGCCCCCGCCGCCCTGCCGCCGACGATAGCGTGAGCAGCTCGCGCGCCAGCCATCGCCGCATCCATGTCCTCGAGCAGCCATCCGCGTTCGCTATCGTCAGCGAGATTCGTGCCCCTGGAATTGCGTCGCTCGGCACCGAACAGTTCGATGGGCGCGGATATGCGGGGATGCGGCAATGCGTCGTGCGCCTCTGTGCCCGTCACCGGGTCGGCCACAATATCCGCCACATCGACTGACTCATCGAGGATGCGATTGACGAATGAAGTATTCGCACCGTTCTCGAGCAGACGTCGAACCAGGTAGGGCAGCAGTTCCTCGTGACTGCCTACCGGTGCGTATACACGACAGGGCCGCGCGTATTTGTCGCTATGCACCACCTCGGCATACAACTCCTCGCCCATGCCATGCAAACGTTGAAACTCGTAGTCACGCCGAGAGCCGGCGTAGTGCATGACGCTGGCCAGGGTGTGCGCGTTATGCGTCGCAAATTGCGGATACAGTGCGTCACCGGCGGCCAGCGCTTTGCGCGCGCAGGCCAGGTAGGAAATATCTGTGTGCACCTTGCGTGTGAAAACCGGGTAGCTCGCGTGTCCCAGTTCCTGAGCGTGTTTGATCTCCGTGTCCCAATAAGCGCCCTTGACGAGCCTTACCGGAATACGTCGCCCCGCATCCTTCGCGAGATTCTCGAGATAGCCAAGAACGTCGCTGGCACGACGTTGGTAGGTCTGCACAGCAAGACCGAGGCCATCGTAACGATCCATTTTGTCGTCGCGAAACACGCGCTGGAATACGCGCAATGAGATCTCGAGACGATCGGCCTCCTCTGCATCGATGGTCAACGCGATACCGGACTGCTTCGCGTGCTCGGCGAGTTCGAGAACCCGGGGTGTGAGTTCGGCCAGCACCCGATCAAGCTGCAGAAATTCATAGCGCGGGTGCAGGGCCGATAGCTTTACCGAGATGCTCGGCGCCGAGAAAATGTCGTCCTCTGCCGCCCTCGGTGCGGAGCCGATCTCCCCGATCGTCGCGTAATAGGCGTCGAAATAGCGCTTTGCATCGTGCCCGGTCAGTGCCGCCTCGCCCAGCATGTCGAAAGAATACCGATACGCCTTGTTGTCTTTCTTGACTGAGCGCTGCAAGGCCTCTGCGATCGTGCGCCCCATGACAAACTGGTGGCCCATGATTCGCATCGCCTGGCGCATGGCAGTACGGACAACGGGCTCGCCCGCACGACTTGCGAGCTTGCCGATCATCTGTGCCGGATTCAGACGTATCGAATCGTCCAGCTGCAACAACTGCCCCGTCAGCATCAGTCCCCAGGTAGACGCGTTCACAAACAGCGAGTCACTTTCGCCAAGATGGTCCTTCCATTGCGCTGATGTGATCTTGTCGGCAATCAACCGATCCGCGGTATCGGCATCGGGGATGCGCAACAGGGCCTCTGCGATGCACATCAGCAGAATGCCCTCCTCGGACGACAAATCGTACTGCGCCAGAAAGGCGTCCATACCGCCTTCCTTTGCCTTGTTCTTGCGCACGGCGTTTACGAGCCCCGCAGCCGTTTGCCGAATCTTGTCGCGAGCCGCTGCGCCAGGATCCGCAATGTCGATCAGCTCCCTGACGAGGGCTTGTTCGTCGGCCAGGTAGCGGTCATTAAGGCCCGGAATCGTGCTTGGTTTGGCGGCGGTCTGCCCCGTGAAACGCATCGTCGTTCCCGCTTGTTAGTGTCGTTTATCGAGTCGGGTGTCCTGATATACTTTGCGGCCTTTCGTTGCCGAGGGCAATCCCGTGCCAGCAAGTTTTCTCGCGTCACTCGAGGAACAGACCGAGGCGCTCAGGTCGCAGGGTCTGTACAAATCAGAGCGGCTGATCGCCGGTCCTCAACAGGCCGAAATTGACGTCCGCGTGAACGGCGCCACCGAACATGTCCTAAACCTCTGCGCCAACAACTACCTGGGCCTCGCCAATCACCCTGAAGTGATTGCAGCGGCGCACAAGGCGCTGGACCAGTATGGCTACGGCATGGCCTCGGTACGCTTCATTTGCGGCACGCAGACCATTCACAAGGACCTCGAGGAGCGCATTAGTCGCTTCCTCGGCACCGAGGACACGATTCTCTACCCATCCTGTTTCGACGCCAATGGCGGCTTATTCGAGACCCTGTTCGGGCCCGACGACGCGGTCATCAGCGACGCGCTGAACCACGCAAGTATCATAGACGGCATTCGCCTATGTAAGGCGCAACGACTTCGCTACCGGCACAACGATATTCAGGATCTGCGCGCGCAGCTCGAAACAGCGAAGGATACGAATGCCAAATTGATCGTGACCGACGGCGTTTTTTCGATGGACGGTACGATCGCGAACCTGGCTGATATCTGTGCACTCGCCGATGAGCACGATGCCCTGACCATGATCGATGACTGCCACGCCACGGGCTTTCTCGGCAAGACCGGTCGCGGTACGCACGAGTTTCGCGATGTTATAGGGCGCGTCGATATTATTACCGGCACGCTGGGCAAGGCGCTCGGCGGCGCCTCGGGCGGCTTCACCTCGGGGCGCAAGGAAATCGTAGGCTGGTTGCGGCAGCGCTCGAGACCGTACCTGTTCTCCAACTCGGTAGCACCGATGATCGCGGCATCGTCAATCGCCATTCTCGACTTGCTCGAGCGTGACAACTCGCTCGCCGCGCAATTGCACGAAAACGCGGCCTATTTCCGCAGCAACATGGCAGGACGTGGTTTCGACCTGATCCCCGGCGAGCATCCGATCATACCGGTCATGCTCGGCGACGCCCGGATTGCGACAGAAATGGCGGACCGCCTGCTCGGGCGCGGCGTCTATGTAATCGGCTTCTCATTCCCGGTCGTGCCGCAGGGACAGGCACGCATACGCACACAGATGTCGGCTGGCATCACGCGCAAACAACTCGATCATGCAATCGAGGCGTTCACCGAGGTCGGCCGTGAACTCGGAGTAATTGACTGATGAGAGCGTTGGTAAAAGCTAAAGCCGAGCGCGGCATCTGGATGCAGGACGTCACGGAGCCTGAAGTTGGCCATAACGATGTGCTCATCAGGATCAACCGCACGGCGATTTGCGGCACCGACATACACATCTACCAGTGGGATGACTGGGCGCAACAGACCATCCCGGTGCCGCTGGCGGTCGGTCACGAATTCTCCGGCACGATTGTCGACTGCGGCATCGAAGTCAAAGGCTTCAAGCCTGGCGACCGCGTCTCGGCTGAAGGACATATCACTTGTGGTGTGTGCAGAAACTGCCGCGCGGGCCGTCGCCACCTTTGTATGAATACACTCGGTGTCGGCGTCAACCGCCCGGGCGCTTTTGCAGAGTATCTGGCAGTTCCGGCCTTCAACGTTTTCAAGTTGCCGGATGTCATTACCGATGACATGGCTTCGATACTCGACCCGCTCGGCAATGCGACGCACACGGCGCTGTCGTTCGACCTCGTCGGTGAAGACGTGCTCATTACGGGCGCCGGGCCTATCGGGATCATGGCGGTCGCTATCGCTCGTTACGCCGGTGCCCGGCATGTCGTCATCACGGACGTTAACGATTACCGCCTCGATCTTGCGAGAAAGATGGGCGCGTCCGCCGCCCTGAATGTTACGCACGATTCGATCGATGACACGATGCAGGCGCTCGGCATGGAGGAAGGTTTTGACGTCGGCATGGAAATGTCCGGCAACCCCCAGGCCTTCCGAGATCTGCTTCGCACGATGCACCACGGAGGCAAGGTTGCCCTGCTTGGAATTCCGCCGGACGAGACGGCAATCGACTGGAATCAGGTGATCTTCAAAGGGCTGATTCTAAAGGGAATTTATGGTCGCGAGATGTTCGAGACCTGGTACAAGATGTCGAGCATGCTGCAAAGCGGACTCGACATCGAGCCCATCATTACGCATCACTTCGACATTGACGACTACCAGCCCGCCTTCGACCTCATGGAGTCAGGGCAGTCAGGCAAGGTCATCCTGCACTGGAACTCGTAGGAGCGGTAGCTGCGACCGTCAGGTCGCGGAAGACCGCCTAATCGATGTCGCAAAAACAGTGCGCGTAGACACCCTTCGGATCGTCGAATTGAAACAGCGGCGATACGACGCCTTCAATGTGACCGGCAATTTTCTCGAGCGATGATTGCTGCGGCCTCAATCCCGAGAAGTCCAGACCGACGCGTTTAGCGGTGCCCAGCATATCGACGATCATCTGCTCGGTCGGCGAAAGCTCGATCGTGATGGTCTTGCGCCCGTACTCACCCTCTGCGAGCGCCACAAGTTCGGCAGCGTATGCGATCGCGTCTTCAAGGCCTCCGAGTTCATCGATCAGCCCGTGCTCCAACGCATCGGAGCCCGTCCAGACCCGGCCTTGCGCGACCGCGTCGACAGCGTCTTTCTCGAGTCCGCGATACAAGGCCACACGGCCGATAAAGTCCTCGTAACCGTCCTCTACCACGAGCTGGAACAATTGCTTCGTGTGGGGCGCCATTTCACGGTCAGGGCGTAATTCACCCGATAGTGGGGTTGACCCTATACCGTCCGTAGTAATACCGAATTGCGCCACAGTGCGTTGATAGGTCGGGAACATACCGATAATGCCGATCGAGCCGGTTATCGTCGACGGACTCGCGAAAACACGGTCAGCGCCCACGGATATCCAGTAACCGCCTGATGCCGCCACACTGCTCATCGACGCGACGACGGGCTTGCCAGACTCCTGCAACGCCACAATCTCGTGCGCAATGACGTCCGAAGCAAAAGCACTACCGCCCGGGCTATCGACGCGCAGCACGACGGCCTTGACGGACTCATCGTTGCGCGCGCGACGCAGCAAGGCACCGGTCGAATCTGCACCGATCGAACCTGGTGGCTGCGAACCGGACGAAATTGCACCCGATGCAACGATGATAGCGACGTTTTCATCGGCGGACCTGTCACCCTGCAGCATGTGCATTTGCGACATGTAATCGCCCATGTCAATCGCACTGTAATCGGCTTCCGAGTCTTCATCCTCACCGACGTATTCGATCAATAGATCTCGCAATGCCGTACGCGTGAGCAATCCGTCGACCAGCCCATGATTGAGTGCGGCGGCGGCCAGGTCGCCCTCTGCATCGGCAACGTGCTGCACAAAATTATTCGCAAAGTCGTCAACGTCCGCAACTTCGAGCCCGCGCGCGAGTGCGACATCTTCACGATAGGTGGACCACAATTGATCGATCAGGTGCTGCGTCGCCTCCTTGTCTGCGTCCGACATGTTCATCCGCTCGAACGGTTCGGCGAATGACTTATGGGTCCCAACGCGGAAGATGTTCCAGTCGAGTTTGAGTATGTCGATCGCGTCTTTGAAGTAGGTTCGAAAACGACCATAGCCTTGCAGCAACAGTCCACCCTCCGGGTGTACGTATACTTCATCCGCATGCACGGCCAGGAAATAGCCCTGCTGGGTCAGGAAGTCGGCGCTCGCTACGACGGGTTTCCCTGAGGTCTTGAAGTCCTCGATCGCATCCGCAATGCGCCGCAGCTTGCTGAGACCCCCACCGCGCATTGCGCCGAGTTCCAGATGCACGGCTTCGATACGGTCATCGTCCTTCGCGTATTCGAGCGCGTCCACGATATCTTGCAACAGCGTCTGCGGGCGCTCTTCGCCCAGCAACTCTTCGAGTGCACGATCGTAGGGATCACCCTCCAGCTCTTCGACGATTGCGCCGGCGGGCTGTATCAACAGGGCGGCTCGGTCCGGCAGCATGGGCGCCGATCCGGAAATCGCCCCAATGAAGACCGCGAAGATAATTAACAGCAGCAGGAGGTGCAGCACTTTGCGAATGCCGTCCACTCCACCCCAGAGCGCGGCCAGCACTCTGACGAATGGATTACGCTTGTTCATAGTTATCAATTCTCCTGGTGCCGGTTTTCTGCGGATTCGACACCGTCACGCAGTGTACGCCGTGCGCGCTCGTGGCTCCAGCGGGGCTAATCCGGCACAAGCCACAGTGAAAGATCCGGCCAGAACGTTATCACGAGGACGGACAGCATCAGGATAACCAGGAACGGAAATGTTGCCGAGTACACGTGCATGATCGGTTTTTCGAAACGGTAGCTCGCGATGAACAGATTGAGTCCGACCGGTGGCGTCATGTAACCCAGCTGCATCGCAGCAAGAAATACGATCCCAAGGTGCACTTCATTAATCTCATAACCGGCAGCGATCGGTAATATCAACGGCACGACGAGTACGATGGCCGAGAAGATATCCAGTATCGCCCCGAGGATCAGCAGGAACACGAGCAACAGAATCAGGAAAGAGACCTGGCTGGATACGAACCCTGCCACGAACTCGAGCAATTGCTGTGGGATGCCCGCAGCGATCATATAGTTAGTCGATGCAAGTGACACGCCGAGAATAATCAGGATTCCGCCAACCAGTACCATGGACTCCCGAATGACACGTGGAATATCGCCGAAGCGAATCTCACGACGTACGATGACCTCGATGAAGAATACGTAGAGGGCAGTTACGGCTGCAGCCTCGGAAACCGCCAGGAATCCGGAGTAAATTCCACCGAGTACGACAAACGGTAGCGGGATCTCCCAAATCGAATCGAGGATTGCGGCGCCTATCTCCCGGAACGAAAAATTGTGCACTACTTTGCGACTACGGCGGCTTACCCACATGCTCCACCCCGACAACATCGCCAGCATCAGGAGTCCCGGGAGGATGCCAGCGAGAAACAGATTGTCGATCGAAACTTCGGCGATCACGCCATAAAGTATCAACGGCAACGACGGCGCAAACAACAAGCCAAGACTACCGGAGGACGTTACGAGCCCGAGATTGAACTTGTCGGGATAGCCGTCCTGCTTCAGCGCCGGATACAGGATCGCGCCAAGCGCAATGATCGTGACACCCGATGCACCGGTGAACGCCGTAAAAAAGGCGCAAGCCGCCAGCGCCACGAGTGCAAGCCCTCCCGGTACCCAGCCGAGTATTGCGTTCGTAAGGCGTACGAGTCGCTGCGGTGCGTTGCTCTCACTCAGCAAGTATCCGGCAAATGTAAACATGGGTATGGCCGCAAGAAACGGCAGGTCCGCAATACTCAGGACCTCGAGCGCCATATTCATCAGGTCGGTGTCATCGCGCTGGAAGCCGAGCATCGCACTGGTTGCGATCACCGCGAACAACGGCGCTCCGAGAACCGCGAGTAGCAAGAGAATGACGGCGACGATGATCATGCGGCGCCCTCGTTACCGGGGCCCGTGATGACACCGTACAATTCCCTGAGCACAGAGACCGCGAAGCGGTAACTCACCAAAGCGAAAGCCGCCGGCAGTACCACATGTGCTATCCAGGCCGGCGTATCGATCAGGACCACATCCTCGAATTCAATCTCCAGTTGCAGGTAGCGCCAGGCCTGCCAGGCGATGACGGCGCACACGACCGCCGCAAAGACGTCGACCAGCAATCGAATCGCAATCACAACTTTGTCTGGCAACAGGTGTGACAGTGCGTCGATGCGAATGTGGCGGTTGTCCCGTGTCGCGGCGATCGAACCGATCATTGCCAGCCACAGGACGATGAGCTTGATGAGTTCGTCGGCCCAGATGATGCCGGTCGCGAAGATTTCGCGCAGCAGGATCTGGCCAACACCCAGCAGGATCATACTTGCGAGAAGAACGACGAGTGTCGCATTCTCAGTAATGCGCCCGAACCGCTCAAGGCTCGAGAGTATTGCGTTGATTCGTCTGGACACGAGTTACTTTTCGGCTGCCTGCCTGTTCTCTCGACGGTATTCCTCGACGTATGCCATCATCTCTGCATAAAGCTCGGGCGAAAATCGACCCTCACCTCCCATGCGCTCAATCGTCTCACTCAGGACATCGCGAATACGCTCGATTTCCGCCCCATCGAAATCGACGGTCTCGATTCCTGAATTCAGCAACGCGTCCATAGCACCATGATTATCGGCCAGGTTTTCCTTGTCGAAGTTGGCGTAGATACGTGTCATGACTTCGCGAACAACCGCCTGATCGTCCTCACTGAGCTTGTCAAACGCTTTTTCCTGAATCACACAGAAACCCAGTGTGTATACAAGCGGCAACTCGGTTACATATTTCACTTTCGTATGCCACTGCAAAACCAGCGCGCCGATTGGCGATGTCCCGACAATATCGAGCAGGCCCGTTTGCAGACCGGTCAAAACGTCGGTCAGGGGCAAAGTCACGGGCGCAAGCGACATTGCCTTCATCGATTCGTAACTGATCGTGTCGCCTTCGGGAACCCAAACCCGCTTGCCCTTGAGGTCGTCCAGAGATGTCACCGGGATATTCGACATGATGATGGCAAAGCCACCGGCGGCAAAACCGAAATTTACAAAGCCAGCCTCTTCCAGGCCCGCCTGAAGTTTGGCGTCCATGCGCTGCCGGACATAGGCTGCCTCTTCCTCTGAATCGAATACCAGCGGCAAGCCGTACAGATTCAAATCCGGATATTGCACCGCGAGCGCCGACGGGGTGAACATGCCACCTTGAAGCGCGCCGATGCGCATCTTGCCAAGTACCTTGGCGTCGTTACCCATCACGCCGCCGCCGTAAAATTTGATCTGCACCCTGCCCTCGGTGCGCTCGAGCACCTCCTTGGCACCGACGCGCATTTCCTTCATCCATTGCGATCCTTCGGGTGTCACGGTCGCAATCTTGAGCGTCACAGCATTCACCGTCATGGACATCGTCAATGCCAGCAATGTAATGAGAATTCTTTTCATCGGTATTTCATCCAGGTCCATTGGCGTCAAAAATAATTGTCGGCTTCAGCAAGCATCTGTGCTGCCTGCTCCTTGGCCATCACGTTAGTGAGTGTCAGCCCGTCGGCGTACGGGTCGGCCGTCATCACCTCACCGAGTAACTGGTCATGCAATTCCCGGTCGTACAGGAGTTTCGCGTAACCGCGTGCGAATTCGACCTTCGCGCCCAGATCCCTGCCGTTGCTCATGGCGATGGCCTTTTCGAAGTGTTGCCGGGCTTCCTCGGGCTTGCCGCCAAGCGCGGGTGGTCTCAGGGTCAACAGGATGCCCATATACATGTGGACCGCAGCATCGGCGTCATCCCCTACGATTGCCAGATAGCGGTTCAGCAATGCTTCGGCATGCGGCAACTCGGCAAGCGAATTCCAGTCGGAACTGTGCGCTCGCAGGTACGCCAGCATTGCGAAACCGTACGTATAAAGAAATTCCGCGTGTTGCGGCTGAACGCCCTCGAGGCTCGCGACAAACTCGTCATAGGTAAGGTCAGCCCAGTCACAAGACGGTTTGTAGGTTTCGCACATCGCCCTTTGCGCATAATTTCGCGCTCGTGCCGTCAGTCTCGACGCACGCAACTCGTCATCGGCGAACACGGCGCCATAGGACGCATACATGGTGGCGGCGGCCGACAGCAAGTCCGGATCGTCAGGACTACCCTCGAGAAAACTGTCGAGTAGCAGCAAGTAGGACGGTGCGCCGGCGCGAACCGTCTCTGGATCGTCCTGATTGAGAATGGCGCTGGAGAGATTGTCTGCGAGACCGCTTGCCGCTGAGGCCATCAGCGATGCACAGCCGCCAAGCAGCAATCCGGCCAACGCCAGAAAAATCGTTCTGCACTGGAATCTGCGCAATATCGAGTTCATGCCACGAATGACCCGGCCCTAGCGAATTGGTTCAGGCTAACTGACCAGCGAGTTCTCATTATGTGGACTCGGCCACAGATTTGGAACAGGGCCGAAAACGGCGCCGGAACGAGCTAGATCTTTTCCTTGATACGCGCGGCCTTGCCCGTACGACCTCGCAGGTAATACAGCTTGGCGCGTCGAACATCACCACGGCGCTTCACCTGGACCGAACTGACCGTCGGGCTGTGGGTCTGAAAGACGCGCTCCACACCCTCACCGTGCGAAATTTTACGTACGGTAAACGAGGAGTTCAGGCCGCGATTTCGCTTGGCGATGACCACACCTTCAAATGCCTGCAAGCGCTCACGGGTGCCTTCCCTGACCTTGACCTGCACAATAACTGTGTCCCCGGGAGAGAATTCGGGGATTTCCTTGTTCATTTGTTCCTGTTCGATCGCTTCGATTACTTTGCTCATGTCACTCTACCTGCCGGCCTGTCCGCCGGAATTCGGCCCCTCCACGGGGCTGCCCTGTTCTTTCATGAACTCGTCGAGCAACGCCTGCTGCTCGCGGTCCAGACTCAATTTCTTCACCAGGTCCGGCCGCCTCAAAAAGCTGCGGCCGAGCGCCTGTTTGTATCGCCAGCGCGCAATGCGCGCGTGGTCGCCGGATAGTAATACCGCCGGCACCTTGCGACCCTCGATCTCCTCCGGCCGCGTGTAATGCGGGTAGTCGAGCAATCCCTCGACGAACGAGTCCTGTGCTGCCGAGTCCTCGTCGCCGAGAACGCCCGGTAGCAACCGGACCACCGCATCGATCACCGCCATCGCGGCAATCTCGCCACCCGACAACACGAAGTCGCCAAGTGACAGCTCTTCATCCACCTCATGCTCGATCAGCCGCTCGTCGATGCCTTCATAACGCCCTGCGAGCAGGATCAATCCCGGCAATGCGGCAAGCCGCTCCACCTCGGCCTGATCGAAAACCCGACCGGCCGGTGACAGACCAATCACCGGACTGCCCTTGGGCAGCGCCGATCTTGCCGCCCGTATGGCTGCCGCGGCCGGCTCGTATTTCATGACCATGCCGGGTCCACCGCCATACGGCCGGTCATCAACCGTCCGATGCACGTCGTCCGCGTACTGCCGCGGATCCTCGACCTGCAGCGAGGCCAAAGACCTCTGTATCGCTCGTCCCACAACACCGTACTCAGCCACATTGCGGACCATGTCCGGGAAAATACTGACAACGGCAATGTGCACGATGTCAGTCCCAATCCCAGTCGACGGTGATCACACCATTAGTGATATCAACGTCGAGCACAACTTTGTCTGCAATGAACGGGATCAGCCGTTCCTGCGGTCCTTCAGTCACCAGCACATCGTTGGCGCCTGTTGCCATCACGTAGGCAACCTTACCGAATTCGCTGCCGTCCTTGTGTACGACGGTCATCCCCTCGAGATCAGCCCAGTAGTAGCGGCCATCCTCGGGCTCGGGCAAATCGCTCCGATCAACGCAAATGTCACTGCCAAGCAATCTGGCTGCGGCATCTCTGTCCTCGATGCCGGCGAGACGCGCAATCACTGACTTGCCATGTCGCTTGCCTTCAGCAAGCTCGACTCGTTGCCAACCCTCTTCCCGTTCGAGCAACCAGCCATCGTAATTCAATACTGCTTCGCGCGGATCCGTGTACGAGTAAACCTTGACCCAACCCTGAACACCGAACAGACCAACGATGCGACCAAGGCGTACAGGCTGTGTCAGAACGTCCGTCACACCGTTTTCGCCAGCCAGGTTCGACCCGCCGGCCATCATTCAATGACTGGCGGCCGCCTTGCGGTGCGTCTTCAGCAATGAAGCAACACGCTCGGAGGGTTGGGCACCCTGGCCGATCCAGTAATCCACACGCTCGATATCGATGCGCAGATTTTCCTCATGCTCCTTGCCAACCGGGTTGAAGAAGCCTACACGCTCGATATACCGGCCATCCCGACGATTGCGACTGTCGGTGACAACCAGGTGATAAAAAGGACGCTTTTTCGCACCAGCGCGCGAAAGACGAATACTTACCATTACATTTCCGTTAATTAACTTGGGGAGGCGGACACGCCTGGACTCGGGCCGACCCGAGTAAAGCGCGCATTGTACTGGTTTCGGCCCAAATGTGAAGCGTTTTCGACGCAATTCGACCCCGGGATTTGTGCCAAAAAAATGAAGCTTTTCCGGGTGTTGGGACCGCCCTAGCCAAAGCCCGGCGGCAATCCGCCACCCGGCATCCCGCGCATCATCTTCTTCATGCCGCCCCGCGACATCTTTCGCATCATTTTCTCCATCTGCGTGAACTGCTTCAGGAGCCGATTGACATCCTGCACCTGCAGGCCGCTGCCACGGGCGATGCGCTTTTTTCGAGACCCGTTTATGGTCTTGGGGAAGCGGCGCTCGGCCGGCGTCATCGAGTTGATAATGGCGATCTGGCGACGCATCTGCTGCTCCCCCGCAGCATCCTTGAGCGCGGCCGGATTGACGTTTCCGGGAATTGGCAGCTTGTCGAGCATCGCCCCAAGCCCGCCCATGTTCATCATCTGTTCGAACTGGTCACGCAGATCTGCCAGGTCGAAGCCGCGGCCTTTCTTGAGTTTCTTCGCCAGCTTCTCGGTTTTTTCCCGGTTGACCTTGTCCTCGATCTCCTCGACCAACGACAGCACGTCGCCCATTCCGAGAATGCGCGACGCCATACGATCCGGGTGGAACGACTCGAGCCCCTCGACTTTCTCTCCCACGCCGAGGAATCGGATCGGCTGCCCTGTCACCTCGCGAACGGACAGGGCCACGCCGCCTTTGGCATCGCCATCTGCCTTGGTCAGTATCACGCCCGTCAGCGGCAAGGTATCGTTGAAGGCTGTCGCGGCATTGACAGCGTCCTGGCCCGCCATGCTGTCTACGACGAACAGCGTCTCGTGCGGCGCTGCCTTGGCGTGCACCGCTGCCACTTCCTGCATCATGCCCTCATCGATGTGCAATCGGCCGGCGGTATCGACGATGAGTACATCGGCATGTGACCTGCGCGCTTCATCAAGCGCTGTTTCGACAATTGCCTCCGGCTTCTGGCCCACGTCGCTGTCGCAATGTAGTGCATCGACTTCGTCGGCGAGTGTCTTCAGCTGCAGAATTGCCGCCGGTCTGTATACGTCGACGCTGACAAGCATGACGCGTTTTCGGTCCTTGTCGATGAGTCGTTTTGCGAGCTTTGCGGCCGTCGTGGTCTTGCCTGCGCCCTGCAATCCGGCTAGCAGAATGACGACCGGCGGCTGTGCCCTGAGATCGAGTGGCGCATGGTCGCTGCCGAGAATTGCGACCAACTCCGCGTGAATGATCTTGATCAGCGCCTGTCCCGGCGTAAGGCTCTTCGAAACCTCTTCACCGATGGCCCGCTCGCGAATGCGTTCATTAAATGTCTTGACGACGGGCAGCGCGACATCGGCCTCGAGGAGCGCAAGGCGCACCTGCCGCAAAGTGTCCTTAATATTGGCTTCGGTGAGCCGCCCTTTGCCCGAAAGATTTCGCGCGGCTTCCGAAAGTCGGCTGCTGAGGTTGTCGAACATGGCGCGCAGTCTATCCGAATTAGGGTGACAGTAACCCCAAAACTAGACCGTGAGCACCGTCCCTCGCGACAACATCTGGATATTCTTGTCCGGCGCGGCGCGCACCACTTGCTTCAGAATGCGGGCTTCTTCACCCGGCTTCATGCCTGTCAACCAGATTTCGGGGTCATGCTGCAGCCTTTGCAGGTCACACGTCAGCGTGCGCGGGCAATAGTGGCCGGATTCGGTGGCCAGATCTTCCATCTCGTCCGGAAACGAGACTTCGATGACCAATACCTTGAGGTCGTCGCACGCATTGAGAACCGGCCACAGTGTCTCGTTGGTCTTGGTATCGCCGCTGACAGCAAATGCGCCGCCGGAGTTCTGCACTGTAAAGCCCAGCGACGGCACGCTGTGCATGACGTCTACGGCATAGAAATCCCGGTGATTGATTTCGATCGTATCCCCGGGATTGCACACGTGATAACGCAGCATTGGATGTGCCGCTGATGGCAGCTTCGCAAAATCGGGCCAGATTACGTCATTGAACAGATGAGCCTGGATGGCACGCAAGGTTTCCTCACGGGCATATACGGTAAGCGGCGTCGAAAAGTCTTCGTCGAACACGGTGTCAGCGAGCATCGGCAATCCCGCGATATGATCGAGGTGGGCGTGTGTCAGAAATACGTGCCGTATCGACTGCAAATCGGAGAGCGCGAGATCCCCGATACCGGTGCCGGCATCGATCAGGACGTCATCATCGACGAGCATCGCGGAAGTCCGCGATCCTGCGCCGATACCGCCGCTGCAACCTAGTATTCGTATACGCATATCGTCGAGGGTTCTATTGCCCGCCACCATGTGGGATGATGCATTCGACGGAACGGTAGGTTATCGACCCACGGGTTTCTGTGTTTCAAATCACAATTCCATTTCTGTACCTGGTCGCGGCCGTCGCCTTCGCCACCAGCAGGCTGCAGCCCGACTCCCCGCACGTTGGACTGATGCGGACCGGAGCATTCCTGTTTGCGATTGCGGCTGTGGCCATGCATGGCATCACGCTGATCGATTCATTGACGTATGGCGGCGGCATCCATGTTTCGCTGTTGTCGTCGATCTCACTGATCGGCCTGCAACTGGCAATAATCGGAACGCTTGCCGCAGTCGACGCCGAATTGCGTGGCGTATCCGCAGGCCTCATCGTGCTCGCGGCACCGACGGCACTGGCAACCAGGCCGGATATTGCGGTCGCGGCAGGTAGCGGGCTTAGCTGGCAACTGCAGACCCACGTATTCACGGCGATGTTTGCTTACGGACTGCTGACAGCTGGCGCCATCGTTGCCGTGTATGCCCTAATCCAGGACCGTCGCTTACAAGCCGCAAGATTGTCGGTTGCCAACCAGCTGTTCGCGCCACTCGAAACGACAGAACGCGTCTTGTATGGGGTTACAACAATCGGCATCGCTATGCTGGCAATGTCGGTAATTCTCGGAATCACGTTTGTCGAGAACCTTTTCGCACAGCACCTGGTGCACAAGACAGTATTGTCAATACTGGCGCTGATCGTGTTCGGCGTATTGCTCGCGGGCCGATTCCTCGCGGGCTGGCGCGGCAAACGGGCCGTCTATCTGTACCTCGGCGGATTTGTGCTGTTGTGTCTCGCCTATTTCGGTAGCCGCGTCATACTCGAGGTGATGCTCCATCGTACCTGGGGGTAAGCGCTGAGGGCGTCCTGGTTCCTTGACAGCCAGTCGGCGTACTGCTGAACTGGGGGCGTTGCGGTTCATTTAGGAGGGACTCGTCCGTTGGGCGATGACGTTCCACTATCAGCCCAGATCGGGCTGCTGATTGCACTACTTCTTCTTTCCGCCTTCTTCTCCGGCTCGGAAACGGCTCTTGTGAGCCTCAATCGCTACCAGCTACGTCATAGAGCCCGCCAGGGGCATCGTGGCGCGCGACTCGCAGAGCAGTTGCTGCAGCGCCCCGATCGGCTGATCGGTCTGATCTTGCTCGGCAATAATCTCGTCAATTTCTCCGCCGCATCACTGGTTGCCATGATCGCCCTGAAGATTGGAGGCCAGCCGGCGGTGGCGCTGGGCACCCTCATTCTGACGCTGGTGGTACTGATCTTCTCTGAAGCCGCACCGAAGACGCTAGCGGCGCTGCACCCTGAACGAATCGCGTTCCCGGCGGCGCTGGTGTACTACCCGCTACTGAAAATTACCTACCCGATCGTGTGGCTGACGAGTGTTGCGTCGAACGGTGTGCTGTACCTGTTCGGCGTGCGCGATGGCGATACCAGGAGGGACTCGCTGACGAGAGAAGAACTACGCACCGTGGTACACGAAGCGGGGGGACGGATATCAGGGCGATTTCAACAGATGCTGCTCAGCGTCCTCGACCTCGAGAAAGTCACGGTCGACGATGTCTTGGTTCCACACAATGAAATTGTCGGCATCGATCTCGACGATGATCCTGCGGAAATCGAGGACATCATCAGCAACAGCGAGCACACGCGCCTGCCGGTTTTTCAGGACAACATTGATCAGATCGTCGGCATCCTGCACCTGCGGCGCCTGGCCAATCTCGCACAGCGCTCATTCGACAAGGAGTCACTGCGGCCGTTGCTTGCCGAGCCCTACTTCGTCCCGGAAGGCACGCCGCTCAGCGTGCAGCTGGTGCAGTTTCAGCGACGCCGCGAGCGAATTGCCCTGGTCGTCGATGAATACGGTGATATCCAGGGCATCGTGACGCTCGAGGATATCCTCGAGGAGATCGTTGGTGAGTTCACAACGGATCCCGCAGACCAGATCGAGGAAGTCGTCCGTGAAAGCCCCGACTCGTACCTCGTCAGCGGTACAGCCAACATTCGTGAATTGAACCGCACACAGGGCTGGAAGTTGCCCACCGACGGTCCGAAGACGCTGAACGGCCTGATCGTCGAAATGCTGGAGACGATTCCGGAGCCTTCGACCTGCGTCAAGATCAACGGCTATCCGTTGGAGATCGTTGCATCCGACGACAATCGAATCCGCACGGTCAGAATCGGTCGTCGCGTCGTCACCGGGGCGGAAGCCTAAAAAGCGGCCTCCAGGGCATCCCGAAGACGCCTCACGCCGATGACCTCGATACCCGCAGGCGGTCGCTTTGGCACATTCGCTCGCGGCACTATCGCGCACGTGAATCCCTGCTGGGCGGCCGCCGCCACGCGCTCCTCGCCGTAGCGAACCGCGCGCACTTCACCCGCGAGGCCGATTTCGCCGAAGCTCACAAGCCCTTCCCGGCATGGCCGGTCACGAAAACTCGACACCACGGACAAAAGTGACGGCAGATCGACTGCCGTTTCTGTAATCCTCAGGCCGCCCACAACATTAACGAACACGTCTTCCTGTCCCAGCTGCACATCGCCATGACGTTGCAGCACCGCAAGTAGCAATGCAATACGGTTCTGATCGACACCCTGGGCAAGCCGTTTCGGGTAGTTGCTGTTACCGTCGGCAACCAGGGCCTGCATTTCGACCAGCAACGCGCGACTGCCCTCCCAGGCAACGGACACGACGCTGCCGGGCTCGGTGAGCGTTTCGCGTGACAAGAAGATCGCAGACGGATTTCGGACTTCGCGGAAGCCTGTCTCTGTCATCGCAAACACACCCATCTCGCCGGTCGCGCCGAAGCGATTCTTGACGGAACGAATCATCGTGTAACGGCTCGCAGGGTCGTTTTCGAAATACAGCACCGTATCGACCATGTGTTCAACGACACGCGGCCCCGCAATCGCGCCCTCTTTCGTCACGTGGCCGATCACGAAGACTGAAACCTCGTTCTGTTTGGCGAACTGCACCAGTCGGCCGACACATTCCCGCAACTGTGCGACCGAGCCGGGCGCCGACGGCAACTCCTCAGCCGTCATCGTCTGGATCGAATCGACAACCAGGACTTTCGTGTCCGTACGCATCGCCTCCCCCAAAACGTTGCCCAACGCCGTGTCCGCCAACACCTTCAAACTTCCGTCGGACAAGCCGAGGCGCCGTGCCCGGTAGCTCACCTGGCGCAGAGATTCCTCACCTGTTGCATACAGAGTCGCGACACCGCGTTCGAGCTTGCTGCTAACCTGCTGCAGGAGTGTCGACTTGCCTACACCGGGATCACCGCCCAGCAGCACCACGGCGCCCGGTACGAGTCCGCCGCCCAATACCCTGTCAAATTCGACGAAACCGGTGGCAACGCGTTCTTCGGGATCCAGCTGTAACTCCGCCAGTCCCTGTGCTGCCACGCCACCAAGAGCACTTTGGGTACCGCTCGAGATCTGCGTTACAGACAGCGTGTTCCAGGAAGAGCACTCGGGGCACTGCCCCGCCCACTTGACGCTGTGGGCACCACATTCGGCACAGACATAGGCATTTTTTGGCCTGGGCATGGGTGTCAGAGCTCCAAAAGTGATCGCAAAAAGCGCGACGACGCCTCATATTGATTCGAGGTATTGATCTTAATCCGCTGTTTTTAAAAGAGTTAATATTGAGAAAACGTGATACTTTCGGGGCACCGAAAGAACGACGCTCGCCGGGCTATCTTAGCATCGCACTACGTAGTGGTATTACATAAAAATGCCAACTCTTTCTCATTACCGAAGCTCGCTATTTCCTATAATTTTGCCCTTAAAACAGGAACCTGACTGACTTGGAAACAGGCAAAAATCAAAAACGGAATCGCCTGATCGCGCTGAGCTTTGCCAGTGTATTGCTGCTTCTCATCTACGGGCCGCTTGCGGCCTGGTTTGTGGCGGCCGATCGTTTTCTATTCGACACCTTTGCATCCGGTTTGCCGAACAAGCCGCTCGACAAAGCAATCGTCATCAGCATTGACCCCTCACGGTTAAAACACGAGACGATTCTTGAGGAATACGGTCAGCTGCTCGCGGTGCTCACGAACAGCCAGGCAAAACGCATCATCCTGACGCGCCCGCCCGAAGTGCAGGTCGATGAGCGCTTGCCAGGCTGGGTCGCAGCGCTGAGTGGTGGCGTGCCTGTCTACGTACCAACGCGGCATCGCTTTGCCGACCTCGCGTCGGGCAACGGCTTCATGGAGGTCGAACCGGATGACGACGGCGTCTTGCGCCGTTCCGATCTGTGGATGTTGAACGGCGGCGTCATGTCGCCCTCGCTCGCACTCGCGGTCGCATTGGACAACGAGAACCTTGCTCCGAGCGCTCGAATGTCGAGCGCGGATGACGCTATCTTTCTCTCCAACTATGTCGGCCTGCCGCGCGTGTCGGTAGACGAGATCCTGGGCGGAGACTTTGCGAGTACTCGTCTTAACGGCGCAACCATTTTTGTCGATCATGAACCGGCTCTTGTCGGCGCAGCGGCCATCTTGCCGTCGGGGCAGTTTGTCACGCATTCCGAAATTACGGCCGCGTTGCTCGCTGACGTCGAAAACGGCCGCACGATAATCGTGCCATCGTGGGTTACGGCGATCGAATGGCTGGCACCTGTATTGCTCGCAATCGTTGCTGTCCTGTTCATGCCCGATCGCGGACGTCGCAACATTGCCGTCATGACCTTCGCGTTTTTGGTTGGTCTGTTACTCGTAGAAATGCTGTGCCTGTACGTGCTACGCATACGCCTCGACATCGGTCGGCCTGTGCTGATATTCGTCGGCGTGGGTTTACTCAGCATGTGGCTGGTTGGCGATCCGAAAAAAACAACGCTGGACGCTTTCAAGCGTGGCTCGGATTTTCTCGCCGCTGGTCGGCTCGAGCCCGCCTTCGCTGAATTTCGACGCTGCTCCCCGTCGGACATGCTCGCAACCGTCATGTACAAGTTGTCGATCGCGTTCGAGGAACAGGCGAAGCCGGAGCGAGCGGAAGCCGTGCTCGATTGGATGAAACGCACGCATGGCACGATCGCAGCCAGGAAGGAAGAGAAACAGAAGCGGGCCGGAATGCCACAGCGGCTCGGTCGTTACGTCATCGAGCGGCGCATCGGCCGCGGTGCCATGGGCGCCGTATACCTGGCAAAGGACCCCCGCATCAATCGGGCCGTTGCCGTCAAGGCGATTCCAATCGAAAAAGATTTCGAGGACGAGGAACTCAAGGAGGCACGCCTGCGCTTTTTCCGTGAGGCCGAGTCCGCGGGTCGCCTGACGCACCCCAATATCATCACCGTATTCGACGCCGGCGAGGACAAGGGACTGGCGTATATCGCCATGGAGTACTTGCCAGGCATCGCACTGAAGGACTTTACGGATCCGAAGAAACTGCTGGCGCCGAAACGGGCGCTGGATCTCGCGGCCTCCACGGCAGAGGCGCTCGACTATGCTCACAACCAGGGCGTGATTCACCGTGATATCAAACCGGCCAACCTGCTGTACAACCCGAAAGAGGGCTCGCTCAAGATCAGCGACTTCGGTGTCGCCCGTATGACCGATAACAACAACACCAAGACCGGCATCGTGTTGGGCACGCCGATGTACATGTCGCCCGAGCAGCTCGGTGCGGAAAAACTGACGGGCCACTCGGACTTGTTTTCGCTTGGTGTTACCCTATACGAGCTTCTGATCGGTGAGGTGCCTTTCAAAGCGGGCAACATCGCAGCACTAATGACAAAAATTACGACCGAAGATCCCGCCCCCATTGCGAACAGGCGTGCCGGCATTGCACCGAGCATTGACGCCGTACTCGCGAAGGCGCTGGCGAAAAAACCAGACGACCGTTTCTCATGCGGCGCCGAGATGGCGATCGCGTTGCGCAACTGCGCCAGATACTCCTAGAGCGGACAGACCGGAGTAGAGCGACTACGATGAGCCTGCGTGCAAAAATTGACTTCGCCGAGATGACGGACACCGGCCGGGTGCGCGACCATAACGAAGACGCGATCGGGTCCGATCCCGACATCGGCCTGATGGTGCTCGCCGATGGCATGGGTGGCTACAACGCTGGTGAGGTTGCGAGCGGCATCGCGGTACAAATCGTAACAGAGCTCGCCTCAGAGGGCGCCGGCCGTGAGGAACGCCATGGTATCGACCCGCATAGCGGTCTCATGCGGCAATCGATCGTATTGCGTGACGCCGTCTACCGAGCCAACAAGATTATTTTCCAGACTGCTCAGAGCCAGACCCATTGCGAAGGCATGGGCACGACGATCGTTGCCTGCATGTTCTATGACGATAAAGTGTCGATCGCCCATGTTGGCGATTCCCGCGCCTACAGGCTTCGCGGCGGTGCGTTCGAACAGCTCACGCTCGATCATTCGCTGCTACAGGAGCTCGTCGATCGCGGTTTCTACTCGCACGACGAGGCGCAACGGTCGACGAATCGCAATTACGTCACCCGCGCACTAGGCGTCGAACCGACCGTCGAGGTCGAGGTTCACGAGTATGAAGTGCTCCCGGAGGACGTCTATCTGCTGTGTTCGGATGGCCTGCCCGACATGGTCGAAGATGAGGATATTCACTTAACTATCAGTACTTTTAATGCTAGTCTTGACGTCGTTGGTCAACAGCTGGTGGAGCTGGCTAATGACCACGGCGGGCGCGACAACGTGTCGGTGATGCTTGCTCAGGTACTTGAATCGTTCGCAGCGAAAAAGAACCTGCTCGTCAAGATCGCTGGCTGGTTCCGCTCATAAGGGATGCAGGGGATATCTGGAGATTGCTCTCATCATCGAGCGAAACGGCTACTTCCGTAGCCGGCTGTTCTCTTTAATGACGACTCCCTGCATACTTCGGTCACACTGAGGACGGCGAGAAGACATGGCACGGTTAATTCTTAGTCTGGACAACCAGGTTCTGGCTGAATACAACATGACCAAGGAACGCTATACGATTGGTCGCCTTCCTGACAATGACGTTCGCATTGACAACCCGGCCGTCAGCGGACATCACTCGTTGATCATCAACATTCTCAACGACTCGTTCCTCGAAGATCTGAACAGCACCAATGGCACCTACGTCAACGGCAAGCTGATCAAGAAGCACGCGTTGCAGCATGGCGACGTCATTACGATCGGTCACCATCAGTTGCGATTCTCGGATCAGCAAGCGCCTGAGACCGAGCAAGACGAATTCGAGAAGACCATGGTCATTCCGAGCGGCCAGCAAAATGCCGAACAACTTGCGCTCGCCGAGAAAGCGGCGGACGCGGCTGCTGCCGCCGCCATGGACGACGACGCCATGGACGAGGCCGCAGCGTCCGTCCGCCTTGATCCGGAAGAAGCGGCGCCATTGACCGGCGAGCCCGAACCAGCACCAACACCAGCACCAGCACCAGCACCAAAACGCGAATACGTCGAAACCGTATCTCACACCGAGACCGCCGCAGGCATCGATATCAGCAGCGCACCCAATGCGCTGCCGCTCGCCAAGTTGCAGGTTTTGAGCGGCGCCTTCGCAGGACGCGAACTGGAATTGACCAAGGCATTGACGACACTCGGACGCCCCGGCGTTCAAGTGGCCGCCATTACACGACGCGCGGAAGGCTACTACATCGTGCACGTGGAGTCTGGCGAGGAAGACGACTTCCCGCTCGTTAACGGCCAACCTATTGGTGCACAAGCCCGCAAATTGTCCGACAACGACGTAGTGCAACTTGCCGGCGTCAAGATGGGCTTTTTCGCCAACTAATGAATCGCGCGCCGAGGCGCGCTCCAACGACAGCTAGTCAATGACCTCGCTTGCTTCGCGGTTCATCACACCGCAGACGAGTTCGTACGGTATCGCATCAGCCCAGGGCGCTATTTCTTCGACGGACAAACCGTCGCCCCAAAGGATTGCTAAATCGCCGACCTGATCAGAGGTATCACGCCCGAGGTCGACCGCAATCATATCCATCGAAACATTTCCGATCAGCGGTACGCGACGGCCGTTGATGAGCACCGGTGTGCCGCTTCGAAAATGTCGCGTGTAACCGTCGCCATAACCCACGGCGATGATCCCGAGCGTGGTATCGGATTCGCTGATATGCGCTCCGCGGTAGCCAACGCGCGCCCCCGCGTACAGTGGCTTCACGGCGATCAGCGTCGCCTCGAACTGCATCACGGGCTTCAGGCCGAGATCCAGACCGGTCGTGTCGGCAAACGGTGAAACGCCGAACAGGGAAATACCGGGGCGCACCCAGAAATCGCCCTTGAACCCGAGCGCACCGCGAGCGTCCACACCCTGCAGCCAACCCAATGTCGCCGGCGTGTTCGCAATACTCACCGCCCCATCGAAGCCGCGCGTAACGGGCTTGAATTCCTCGAATTGGGTCTCAGTCGCCGGGTTGTCGGGTTCATCGGCACTTGCAAGATGCGTCATCAGGCGCAGTTCACTGACCACCTCGCTTGCCCGCAGCATCCGTATCAGCCTGGCGGCCGCATCGGGCGGAAAACCGAGGCGGTTCATTCCGGTGTCGAACTTGAGCCAGACAGTGCCCGCAGTTCCGCGCGCTCGTTCCAGCATGCTGACTTGCTCGACGTCATGCACGACGAGTTCGAAGCCCTGCTCGAAAGCAACCCGCCTCTCTTCGTCGCTCATGACACCCGCAAGCAGCACGATTGGTTTTTCGATACCGGACTCACGCAACAACTGCGCCTCAGGTAATCGTGCGACCGCGAAAGAGTCAGCGTCATCGAGTTGCTTCGCGACGGTCACCATGCCGTGGCCATAGGCGTTCGCTTTGATAACGGCCATGACGCGGGCGTCCGGTGCCGCGTTGCGAATTACGTCCAGATTGTGTTTGAGCGCGCCGAGCCGGATCAGTGCCCGGGCTCCAAAACTCACGGATATGCCTCCTCGGCATAGGAATCAGGCACCCAGTTTTCGAACTTCGTGTAACGACCCACGAAGGTCAGCGGGAAATCGCCGATCGGTCCATTACGTTGCTTGGCGATCGAGATGTCGGCGATACCCTTGCGCGGCGTGTCCTGGTTGTACACTTCTTCGCGGTAAATGAAGAGGATCAGGTCGGCGTCCTGCTCAATGGCGCCCGACTCACGCAGATCCGACATGACCGGGCGCTTGTCCGTGCGTTGCTCGACACTGCGATTCAACTGTGACAACGCAATAATCGGAAGCGACAACTCTTTGGCGAGCGCTTTCAGATTTCGCGAAATCTCCGAGATTTCCGTCGCGCGATTTTCCTTGCTACCCGGCACCTGCATAAGCTGCAGGTAGTCGACAACGATCAGGCCCAGACCGTGTTCGCGTTGCAAGCGTCTTGCGCGAGCACGAATCTCGACAGGTGACAGACCCGGCGTATCATCAATGAACAACGGCGCATCCGACATCAACTGCACGGCCGTATTGATTCGCGACCAGTCTTCATCGGGGAATCGCCCGGTGCGCAGGTGCGACTGATCGACGCGGCCGAGCGATGAAATCATTCGAAACGCCAGCTGTTGTGACGGCATTTCCATCGAGAAGATTGCTGTGGGTACTTTAGTACCGATCGCCGCGTTCTCTGCAATGTTGATGGCCAGTGCCGTCTTGCCCATCGACGGGCGTCCCGCAACGATGATCAGGTCACCGGCCTGCAGTCCCGCCGTCAATTTGTCGAACTCCGCGTAGCCGCTAGGGATGCCAGTAATATCACCGTCGGACTGGTGCAGGATATCGATGCGATCCACGGCTTCCGGGAGAATCTGCTTGAGTGATTTGAAGCCCGCGCGCCCTCGTGAGCCACGTTCGGCGATCTCGAACACGAGCCGCTCCGCCTCGTCGACGAGTTCTGAGGCCGATCGGCCGTCCGTCGCGAACGCGCTGCCCGATATCTCGTTGCCGACGTTAATCAGCTCTCTTTCGATGGCGCGATCGTGCAGGATCCTGGCGTAAGCCCGGGCGTTGGCCGCTCCCGGCGTTTCATTGGCAAGTGTCGCCAGGTATTCGAGTCCCCCAGCGGCCTCGAGATCGCCGCGCTTGTCGAGGAATTCGGAAACCGTAACGACGTCGCAGGGACTGCCGGCCTCCACGAGGTTGGCAATCGCGGAGAAAATCAGTCGGTGGTCCTTGCGGTAGAAGTCTTCGGCCGTGACGACATCAGCGACCTTGTCCCAGGCGTGGGCATCGAGCATCAGGCCGCCAACCAGTGATTGCTCGGCCTCGATGGAATTGGGTGGCACCTTGATGCGCTGCTCGGCGGCAGCCGCGGCTACACCCTCTTCCAACGCTCGTACCATTCCTCTCCCCAGGCCAATCGTTTATTCACTGCCACAAGTACTATAGCAGTATAAGAGCGTGGCTCTCACTCTTCTGCTACGACACGCACCATGATTTCAGCATTGACTTCCGGGTGCAGGTGCACACTGACCGGGTACTCGCCAAGATCGTGGATCGGGCCGTCGGGCATGCGAATCTCGCTGCGCTGAACTTCGACCTGCACTTTTTCGAAAGCTTCGGCGATGTCGATCGGGCCGACCGAGCCAAAGAGCTTGTCTTCGCTACCTGCGTTGGCCTGGATGACCAGTTCCATGCCGGTGATCGATTCGGCGCGGATCTTCGCGGCCGTGAGATCGTCAGCCGCTGCCATCTCGAGCTCGGCACGGCGCGCCTCGATTTTCTTCATGTTTGCGTCCGTCGCCAGCGCAGCTTTGCCCTGCGGCAGCAGGTAGTTGCGGCCGTAGCCGGGCTTGACCTTCACGAGATCACCGATCTTGCCAAGATTCTCAACGTTGTCTAACAGAATGACGTTCATTTCCTAAGCCTCGTCGCCTAATTCAAATCGTTCAATTCAATTGCTTGCCTATGCCGCTGACACCCTGCGCCGCAACCCGAACCAGGCATCGATGTACCCGACTACCGCCAGTGCGACCACGATGACTGCGCTCAAAGGCAGCATCAACACATAAACCACAATCACTACAAACGCCGGCACTATCTTTTCACCGTGCATCCAATGCACGATGGCCAGGCCCTGCAGCCAGAAAATCGCAAACATGACGAACGCGATGTTCTGTAACCACGCCGCGCCACTCACGAACGCGACGACCGAGCACAACGCCATTATCAACGCAATGACGCGGCCGAAATTCAAGTCCCTGAAACGGCCAAATCGTGCCGTTTCTCCGGGCAACTGCTTGTACAGCCGGTAGCCCAGTACAAATGTCGCGGTATAAATCGTCCACAACATGATGGCGATAAACATCGTCATCTGTGCCGCGAGTACCGCCTGCCCTTGCGTCAGGTTATCGGCGAGCTCGACAGCACCCAGGTTGCGCCAGACGTCGGCCGCAACCAACAGTTCTGTCTCCCAGAACGCGATCGGATCACCGACTACAATAAAGAAGGCGACCATCCCCAGCACGCACACCAGTACCGATATCTGCAGCGTCAGTGTCAGCGACTTCGTCACGGTCAACAATGTCGCCAGCAACATCGCCGGCAACCAGAAAACCACGGCCACTGCGACCACGACCGATGCCGGCGTACCGACCATGAAACTGACCACGGCCAGTAGCAGCCCGGCAAGCACGGCCTCGAACATCGCGAGCCGTACGCCCTGGGCCAATACGAGCAACACAATCAGCACGCTGCTCAGAAAGCCCAGGTATGGCGACGACATCGCCGCCAAAGCCAGGATCGCGTTCAGTGGCCGGGCTACCAGCCACTTGGCCACCGCTTGCATGTGTCAATCCGAGCGGCTTAGTGCCGGTCGGTGTACGGCAACAATGCCAGGTACCGTGCGCGCTTGACGGCCACCGCGAGTTGTCGCTGGTAGTGCGACTTGGTGCCCGTAATGCGGCTCGGTACGATCTTTCCGGTTTCTGTGACGTAGGCTTTCAGCAGGTTGAGATCCTTGTAATCGATCTCCTCAATACCTTCGGCCGTGAATCGGCAATACTTACGCCTGCGTGAATATCGACTCATTGTAATTCTCCTCAGGCGCTTTTCTGCGCAGCTTCTTCTTCAGTCGTCTCTGCGCTATCGGCAGCATCAGCCGCCTCTTCCGCGGCAGGAGCCTCTTCAGCCTTTTGTTCTTCGGCAGGAGCCTCTTCAACCTTTTCTTCTGCAGCAGGAGCCTCTTCAACCTTTTCTTCTGCAGCAGGAGCCTCTTCAACCTTTTCTTCTGCAGCAGGAGCCTCTTCAACCTTTTCTTCTGCAGCAGGAGCCTCTTCAACCTTTTCTTCTGCAGCGGGAGCTTCTTCGGCCTTTTCTTCTGCAGCAGGAGCTTCTTCCACCTTTTCTTCTGCAGCAGGAGCCTCTTCAACCTTTTCTTCTGCAGCAGGAGCTTCTTCGGCCTTTTCTTCTGCAGCGGGAGCTTCTTCGGCCTTTTCTTCTGCAGCAGGAGCCTCTTCAACCTTTTCTTCTGCAGCCTTTTGTTCTTCGGCCTTCTTCTTGTCAGCTTCGCTGCGCATCGCGGCCTCGGCAGCAGCCTTGGCGTCGCGCCTTTGCTGCGCTTCTTTCTCTTTCGCCTTCTCTTCGGCAACCGCAACAGCCATCGGAGACGCCTCGGTGACCGCCTTATCGCGACTGAGCACCATGTGCCTCAGCACAGCATCGTTGAAGCGGAACGCACTCTGCATCTCATCAACCACGGCGTTGTCGCACTCGACGTTCAGCAGAACGTAGTGCGCCTTATGAACCTTGTTGATGGGATGGGCCAGCTGACGGCGACCCCAGTCTTCGGTGCGATGAACCGCACCGCCGGAGCCGGAGACCATGCCCTGGTAGCGTTCCACCATGGCAGGGACTTGCTCGCTCTGGTCCGGATGGACCAGAAACACGATTTCGTAATGTCTCATTGTCTTCCCTTCTGGATTAAAACCCGCCGGATACCCTGCGTATTGTCGGGGTACCCTTTCGGATTACAGCCACCCGGCTACCCGGTGTGGCAAGAGGTTTCGGCGTTGAACGCCGCCCGCCCAAGGACGGGGACGCGAATCCTACCCAAGCAGGCCCCGCGGCGCAAGCAAAATACGCTGTGATTCAGGCGCCTGGCGGCGCTGCCTGAGCGCCTCGCTGGCGCAGCACTTCGTAGAGGCACACCCCGGTGGCAACCGAGACGTTCAGGCTCGACACAGTGCCAGCCATGGGCAGGCTCACGAGCCTGTCACAGCGGCTCGCCACGCCCTTGCCAAGGCCGCTCTCCTCGCGGCCAATGATGATCGCCAGCGGTCCGCTCAGGTCCGTGTCGTACAGGCTGGCGTCGGCCTTGTCGCTGGTACCGATTCGGCTGACGCCATAGTCCTCGAGCCAGCCGAGAACCCGGCCCAGATTGGGGACGGAGGCAAACGGCAGGTGCTCGGCCGCCCCAGCGGCCACTTTGCTAACTGTCGGCCCAAGGCGCGCAGCGCCATGGCGAGGTACGACGACGGCATCGACGCCGACGGCATCCGCTGTGCGCATGCAGGCACCGAGGTTATGGGGATCCTGAATGCCGTCGAGCACCAGCAGCAGCAGCGGTTTGTCGCCGTCGCTCAGTCGAGCTTCAACCAGCGACCGCAGCTCGGCCTCGTCAAGCATCGTGCTGCGCCGAATTTCGGCAACGATGCCCTGATGGCGAACTTCGCCGCTCATCTGTTTGAGGCGCGCACGATTCGCTTCCTGCACGTCGATGCCTTGTTGCTTCGCCATCGCAACCAGGGACTCGACGCGTGGATTAGACGTGCGGTACTCAGCGAAAACCCGGCGAACGTCGGCGTCCCCGGTTGCGAGCAACTGCTCCACGGCACGCAGACCGGTCACATAGTGTGGTTTGCTCATCGGCGTCGTTTGCTCCTGCCGGGCTCGTGAACTTCACCCATGGGCCGGAAGTCGATTTTGCGCGATTCCATGTCCACCCGTTGTACCTGAACCTGCATCGCCTCACCAAGCTTGTACGTTCGCCCTGTTCTCTCGCCGACCAGCTGCTGCCGTCCGGCGTCGTGGTGATAGTAATCGTTTCGCAGGCTCGTCACGTGCACGAGGCCGTCGATCTGCAGCTCGGGGATCTGCACGAACAGACCGAAATTCGTCACCCCCGTGATCACGCCGGCGTAGTCTTCGCCGAGCCGGTCCTGCATGTACTGGCACTTGAGCCACGCTTCGACTTCGCGCGTCGCCTCTTCCGCTCGACGTTCGTGAGCCGAGGTAATCGCACCCAGGCGCTCCATCGTGCCCTTGTTATAAGGAAAGCGTCCCGGCTTGTCGCCGCGAACGATGTGATGAATGGCGCGGTGCACGAGCAGGTCCGGATAACGTCGAATCGGTGACGTGTAGTGTGCGTAGGCATCCAGCGCCAAACCGAAGTGACCGATGTTGCCCGGTGAATACTCTGCGTGCGTCAGTGAGCGCAACATCGCCATCGATATCGCCGCGCTGTCCGGACGATTTTCGACCTGTGTGAGGAGTTGATTGAATTGCCGCGGCTCGACATGGTCGGAGTGAGGCACTTTGAGTCCGAGTGATACGAGGTACTGCCGCAATTCATCGAAGCGATCGGGATCCGGCTTTGCATGTATACGGTACAGCGACGCAATGCGATGACGGCGCAGGAATTTCGCGGCCTGCACGTTGGCGGCGATCATGCACTCTTCGATCAAACGGTGAGCATCGTTACGCGGCACCGCCACAATGCGCTCGATTTCGCCACCGCTGTTTAGCTCGAATTTGGTCATCGGCAGGTCGAGCTCGATGGCGCCCCTGCGATTGCGGGCTTTCGCAAATGCCTTGTAGAGCGCGTGCAATTCCCGTATTGCCGGATGCAGGGCTTTGGGAACAGCTTTTGTCGACTCGCCGCTCAGAAACGCATTGACTGCATTGTAAGTTAGCCGTGCCTTGGAGCGCATCACGGCCGCAACAAAGGTCGACTTCGATACTTTGCCATCCTTGCTGACACGCATGTCGCAAACGAGGCAAAGGCGGTCCACTTTGGGATTCAGCGAACAAAGGCCGTTCGACAGCTCTTCGGGCAGCATCGGTACAACACGATCCGGGAAATACACCGATGTGCCTCGCACCGTCGCCTGCGTGTCGAGAGGCGAATCGATCTCGACGTAATGTGCAACGTCGGCAATCGCAACGAGCAGGCGCCAGCCTTCGCCTGAGCGCTCGCAGAAAACTGCATCATCAAAATCGCGGGCGTCGGCGCCATCGATAGTCACAAGATCGACATCGCGGAGATCGACGCGACCTTTTATCGCCGCTGCAGGCACTGTTGTACCGTATTGCTTGACCTGTTCGCGTACCGCCTTCGGCCACTCGGTCGGTATCGCGTGGGAATGGATCGCGATATCCGTCGCTATGCCCTTCTGGTCAGGTGATCCGATCACGCGAATGACGCGACCCGTCGCCTGTTGAATTTGTGTCGGAAAGTCGAGAATTTCCGCGACGACCATCTGACCCGGCTTCGCACCGCCGGATTCAGCTTTCGCAACCAGGACTCTGTGCGCAATCTTCGGATTGTCCGGAATGACCAGGCCAATGCCACGCTCGCGGATGAACTGACCGGTAACCTCTCGTGTGCCACGATCGAGGACCTCGACCAGCCTGCCTTCCGGTTTGCCGCGTCGATCGGTGCCCACGACCTTGATGGCCACCCTGTCGCCGTGAAAAAGCGAGCGCATTTCTCGAGCCGAAAGATAGACGTCATCGCCACCCTCATCGAGCGCGACGAAACCGAAGCCATCCCGGTGACCGCTGACGCGGCCTGTAAGGAGATCGAGTTTCGCGGTCAGGCAGTACTCGCGGCGCCGGTTTTCGATGATCTGCCCGGCACGATGCATGGCTTCCAGCCGGTCTTCGAGCTGAGTCCGCATGCGCTCACCCTTGAGACCGAAACCGTCGAGAATAGCCTTTACTTTCAACGGTCTGCCCGCTTCAGTTAAAAAGTCTATTAACTCACTTCGGCTCGGGATCGGGTGCTTGTAGGTTTTCTTGGGCCGCTTCGACCGTTTTTTGGTTTTCTTGCCGGGCAAATCCGGTTGCTCCAGGGGGTGGTTGGCAATTGACAGGTTGTGGGCGCTTTGAGTACAGTGCGCCACCCTGCCGACCACACAATTGTACGCGGTTACAGTGAGCCCAGGTGGCGGAATTGGTAGACGCGCGGCGTTCAGGTCGCCGTGTCCTTACGGATGTGCGAGTTCGAGTCTCGCCCTGGGCACCAATCGGATTGTCAGCTTACGTAGCCGACTGTAAGTCGATTTATCATAGAATAACTTCGATGCAGATACCCCACTTCTCCCGATTGCTCCTACTGGCGCTCGGGTTAGCTTGCTTGCCTGTTAGCGCACAAGATGTCAGCTCTCCGGCCGCAGACGAACCGCAGATTCCCGCCGACGAATTTGACCGCGGTACACCTCGCCGGAGTGTCGAAGGATTCCTTGCGGCAGCCGGCACGGGCGACTACGAAACCGCCGCCGAATACCTGGACCTGCGCAATCTACGGGGCGAAGCCAGTCGGTTGACGGGCGCACAACTGGCGCGCCGCTTTAATGTCATCGTCCAGCGGGGGGATTGGGTTGGTATCGACGAATTAGTCGACGATCCGGCCGGAAAAACTAACGACAACCTGGCCGACTACCGCGACTCGATCGGTGTCGTTCTGGAAGACGGCAAGGAATCCCGGCTGTATATGCAGAAGGTTCCCCGGGGTGACGGCGTATTCATATGGAAGATAGCCAACACCACAGTATCGTTGATACCGAAACTCTATAGAAACTATGGCTACCCGGAAGTCGTCGAGGACCTGCGCCGGACCTTGCCCGACGTGAGCTTCCTGGGGTACGAATTGTTCAAATGGGTCGTCGTGCTCGCGATTGGCATAATTGCCTACGGGGTCGTTTTTCTCTTTGCGATTTCAGTTCGACGAGTATTCGGTGACGCGGACTCACCGGCGCGACGGCGGGTTTACCGGTTTCTGGTGATTCCGTTCGGAATCTGGGTGGTTATCATGTCGATTCACATCACCACCTCCACGCTCGGGCGCAGCATTACGGCCGAAGCGTGGGAGCGAGTATCGCCTGTCGCAATTCTGGTTACCGTCTGGTTTCTGTACGCCAGCATGAACCTGGCACGGGACCTATATGTGACCCATCTGCAAGACAATGGTCGGCCCGGTGCCCTGGTCTTGCTTCACCCTGCCGCCAACGCTGTCAAGATACTCATCACCGTATTTGCGGTAGTGATCTACCTGGACAAGCTTGGTGTCAACATCACTACACTGCTCGCCGGCCTCGGCGTCGGCGGTATTGCTGTCGCCCTGGCGTTACAGAAGCCGATGGAAGACATGTTGGGCGCTGTCACCCTGTATTCCCAGCAGCCGGTTCGGGTGGGGGATTTCTGCCGCATCGGTGGCAATACCGGCACCGTCGAGGAAATCGGTCTGCGGACCACGCGGCTCCGCACCCTCGCCCACACACTCATCGCGGTCCCCAACCACCGACTGGTCAACGAGCCGATCGACAATATCTCCGCCCGCGGGAATATCTGGTACCACCAGATCTTGTCATTGAGATACGAAACTACTCCGGATCAACTCCGGCTTGTTTTGGAAGGCGTCCGGGAACTGTTGAGTTCTCACCAACGGGTCGTGCAAGATAATCACCGGGTGCGCTTCAATGAATTCGCCAAGCACTCGCTCTCTGTCGAGGTTTACGCCTACCTGACTACGACGGACTGGGCCGAGTACCTTGAATTAGCGGAGGAGCTAAACATAAGGATCCTGGAGATTGTCTCCCAGGCGGGCACCAGCCTGTTCATGCCGGCCAATACGCTCTACGTCGAATAGAACGCCACAGCTGACTACCCCGATCTTCAAAATCTGCGCAGCGAGGCGATTGGTGCCGCGTTTTGTACCCTGCAGAGGGTCGACTCGTTTATCGGGTGACTTTGTAACAAAGAAGAGGTAGGGAGGGATGCACTTATCCAGGCAGGTAGTTGCCTTGATTTATTAGGTGTAAAATCATACATCGACTCATTCTGCTTATATTCGGAACGAGTCACCAAACACTGCCGGTTGAAAACGGACTACTTTAAAAAGGGCTAACGGACATGGAACTGCTGCATCGAGTTCCGCGACGACGAAGGTGGACGGCACCGGTCTATTGTACGGTGTTGGCAAAGTTTCCTGCTTTGACTAAGACGTTCTTGACCGGCTCAGTTGTTCTGCTGTTGTCCACAACATCTCTGGCTCAGTCCGGGGAGGAGTGGAGAGACTGGCCGCTTGGCGATCCGTTTACGATTTCCCTGGAAGCTTTCTTCCCGAATATCGATACCACTGTTCGGCTCGATGCGTCTGATGGCGGCGTCGGTACCACCATTGACTTCGAGCAAAACCTGGGGATGCCCGATACAGAGACTCTTCCTGCATTGGGTTTCGCGTGGCGATTTGCGAAGAAGCACCGGCTCGTCTTTGGTTATTTTGACCTCAGTCGCAGTGGCTCAGCCATCAGCACCAGCGAGATTCGCTTTGGTGACGAAGTCTTTCAGGTTGATCTTCCAATATCGTCTTATTTCGATTCACAGGTTTTCAATGTTGGTTACAGCTATTCGCTTATTTTTGACGAGAAGAAGGAACTGGCGCTGGCGGCAGGTCTCTCGATACAGGATATCCAGTTCGGCCTGATCGGGACCGGTAACCTCGGGATTGTCGAGGAAGTATCGGGACTGACGGCACCGCTTCCCGCCTTCGGTCTTTCAGGCGGATACGCGTTTACCGAAAAATGGAACGGAAGGGCCACCCTGGGACTGTTCTATTTCGATCTTGCCGTTTCTGACGAAAAGGACATAAGCGGTGAGATAGTTAATGCAGCGATCGCGATTCATCACAAAACATTTGAGAATGTGCAATTTGGTTTGAAATACTCCTTTTTCGATGTGCACGTGGACTTTGTAAACTCTCGGCGCATCAATTCGATTGATTACGAATACCACGGTCCGGTGCTGTCATTCGACTTTGTATTCTAACGCGCAGGTGAAAATAGCAAACCCGTTGGCTGGGGAGTAATGTTCCTTAAATAATCATTTCTTGCTGAAGAGAATCATATGCAATGCCGTAAATACACGGCTGTCTTTACCTGCTTGATTGTCGCAGTGGCCTTTGCGGGCTGCGTAAGCGCTCCCATCGACTATCCAAAATCCCCCAGTGCGGCATTGATCGACACTGGCGACACTGCTCTGGCCAACTCCAGCACCTCCTGGCGGGCTGCCGACCCGGAGCGCAACGGGTTCTACCCTTTGTCACAGGGCATGGATGCATTTGGCGCTCGCCTGGTGCTGATGGACCGGGCCGAACGCAGCATTGATGCACAGTATTTCCTGATGAAACCTGACGCCGCCGGCCTAGTATTTGGCGGCAAGCTGCTGGAAGCCGCCGACCGCGGCGTGCGCGTACGCTTTTTGTTGGATGACATCTTCTCAACCGTAGATGATAGCGCGCTAATTATTTTGAACCAGCATCCGAATATCGAATTACGAATATTCAATCCGATCGCCCGAAAAGGGGTGGATGCGGTCAATTATCTTGGACACTTCAGTCTCACAAATCGCCGCATGCACAACAAGTCGTTCACGGTCGACAATCAGCTGTCTATTGTCGGCGGAAGAAATATCGCAGAAGAGTATTTTCAGTTGGACACGAGCGGCGAATTCATTGATTTTGACATGCTCTGTGCAGGACCAATCGCCAAAGACATATCCACGCATTTCGATACCTATTGGAATCACGAACTTGCTGTCCCGATGGATGCTTTCTACGACCAAGTCGATAGCGCGAAACTGGAACAAACTCGCATCCGTATCGAGCAAGCGATGCAGGACACAGGGCAGTCAATTTACGCGGATGCAATCCATACCGAGTTGATGCAGAAATTGCTCCGCGGATCGCTACAGCCGTATATGGCGGATGCGCGGATGATTGTTGACGACCCGAACAAGTTGCTCGAGAAAGTCTCCGATGAACAAAAGATTGTCGCAACTGAAATCGTCCAGGCCTTCAAAAAAGCGGAACGCGAAATACTGATCTTTACGCCATACTTCATTCCTGGAAAAGATGGCATAGAACTCTTCAAAGGCCTGGTTGATAAGGGAATACGCATCGTAGTACTCACAAACTCGCTGGCGACCAATAATCACACATCAGTCCACTCGTCGTATTCCTCGTACCGGAAGCGATTGCTCCAGGCAGGTGTGGAGTTGTGGGAGGCACGCGTCGACGCTGCGAGGAAAGTGCTGGACGACGGATCAACGGAACTTGAACACCTCACGCTGCACACCAAGGGCATAATTATTGACAGGCGTTACACGTTTGTAGGGTCTCTGAATCTGGATCCGCGCTCGATTGACATCAACACCGAAATGGGCGTGATGATCGACTCGAAGGACCTCGCTATTTCGCTGGCGGACAACGCAGAGCGGCGCATCCCCGATTTCGCTTATCAATTGAGACTCGACGACAAGAACAAAATAAGCTGGCATGCAACGATCGACGGTCAACAGGTTGTCGAGACCAAAGAGCCCCAGACATCCGGCTGGCGTCGATTTCAGGCGTGGTTCCTGAAAATCGCACCCGAGAAACAACTCTGACACTTGGCGAACCTACTTGACTGGGTTCAAGCCCTCTTCTCGACAACAAGCGTCGGAAATATTTGTCGCCGGAATCTTCAACGTGCGCCATCAAGAACCAAAAAGGGGCTCCGAAGAACCCCTTTTGGTTATTTCTGCGCCGCCATTCACTTCGCGTCGCTTTATCACTTTTCAGGAATGGCTAGTTGTTCTTCGGCTTGCCGAGGCCACATCCAAAGTTTGTTTTGGCAATGACATTTTGCCAATTCGCGAATGGATTTGTGCTCGGTCCGGCATATTCACCGATGTACCAGAAGTCCACACCATTGGGGTCAATGGTCATCCCTGAATAGTCACCCCAACGATTGGCAGATGCCGGGTTCTGAAAGGACCGATACGATTCAGTACCCGCAATGACATCGACTTCTGCGCGAACCTGACCCGCCAGGTCTGTTCGACGTTGACCCGTCAAAGCTACAGACGGAAATGTCGAAGTGCTGCTCTTGCTGTAGCCGATCGCCATGTCGCCGCAGGCGTTGGCGGTGATTGACGGGAACCAGCGATGTGAACCATCGTTGGACGAAAAGACGCCCGCCTGAATTACACCATCCGTCGTCGCACTGATCAGGAATCCGCCACCATCTGTCGGACCAGGTACTACAGACGCCGGATCGATTTCTGCCCAGCGAATGCAATTGACCACACCCGATCCCGGGTTACACGATAACGTCTGTGTAGTCCATAACGATCCGTTGCGGTACTCGGTTTCCTGCCCGCGAAAATCGTTGCCCGCGAGAGTAACGGTGGAACCGGCCTGAGGTACGGAAATGGGGAAGCAAGAGAATGCCGGACAATCAACACCCGATGCAGCCGCAAGGTCAACATCACCCGCCAGGGAGAAATTGTTGGCCCCAAAAGGATCATCCCAAGCATAGACCGAATGGTGAATGCCGTCGAATACCTCCGTCATGATGTAGTGCGGACCACCAGTCGGGAAAGTCCCTTCGGCGGCACCATGGAGATTCGCCGGCTGTGGCGTGCTATCGAAGCGAGGCACGTTCTGCCTTACAACGTTCAATGGACCACCGGCTGCGAGTTCCGCTTTACTGACAGCGAATACTGCGCCGCCCAGAAAACCGGCGCCGAATTGATTCGAGCCGACATATATGGCATCCACGCCAACACCCATGTGCGGGAAATCGAAGAACTCTGAAAAGTCCATCGGAATGGTCCAGAAGGCATAGAGGTTCCAGTCGCCCATTGGATCGCCATCTGTGGTGATGCCTATGCAATAAAACGCACCACCGCCGTCCACGCCCAAAATGAACTGGCCGGTGGATTCGTCGTACACGACATCCGGGTCAAACGGATTAGGCCCGGCACACGCGTTAAACATCGGCTCAACGCCGTCGAACAGGGAGCCATACGATGATGCTGATTTCAGCACATTGCCTTCTTTATCGTAGATTTCGAACGAAACGTTAACCACCGCAATCAGGTGGTCCGGTCCTGCCGCCATATCAGGATCAGGTGGCACTGTTGCAGTAAAGGGTACATCGTCGACGCAGCAGTCCTCTGCACCAATGCTGTCAATAACTTTGCGCAGCGTCGGTCCTTTCTTGCCGATACCCCCACCCGCACCGTTATTATTACTTCCCAGATCATCAGAACCATCCGCCAGCGCCTGAATTCTTCCGCCCGGCGCATTTGCCTCAGCGAAAGCTCTGGCCGCGCGCACCGCATCATCGCTCATTGGTGACTCGATAAATTCACCACCAACGACTATCGGACCACCAGCGGCGCTTGTTGCCAAATCGTCTCGAGTAGGAATATTCGCCATATTCACCACTTTCGCCTCAGTGACTGGGTACTCACCGTTTGCCAGCGCTGCCAACTGCGACTCAGTCGGATGCAATGCCCTGATCTGGGAAGTAGACGCGAGAACAGGCGCCATACTTTTCTTTTGGATCGCGACACTGTCGGTATTCCCGTCCGTGCTGCGCGTAGTGCTGCACCCGACGGCAACCGTCAAAGAAAATGCAATAATTAATAAATAAATTTTCTTCATTTTTTTCCCCTATATATTATTCGACGTTAAATCAAAAAAATGAGCCGCCCGTATTGGGCCAGATCAGGGCCCCAATCGCCTATGAAATTTCACTTGGGAGACGGGTTCGTTGTTTTTTTTGTGACGCCTAAAATACGCCGACCGGCTCTGATTGTCATCTGTTATAAGGAGCGGGCCATTCAGTCAGCCCGGACGGCCAGTCCGTTTCCAAATCAGGCCAACCGGATCACCAGACTTATTGATGTGACATAATCTAATTATCACGACTAGGTGGAGTTTCAGGTCATCTTCTCGGCACCGAACATCAGAGCCTCCCTTTGGGAGGCCTTGTTTGCCAACGACAATGACGGTCTTGATCAATAATAGGTCGCCGGCAGCTTTCTTGGCGGCACGGTGTTCTCGTCCGACACTGTAATGATGACTCTGTCGAGCTCACCATCGAATTTGAAAATACCCGTATAAAGGTCCGTCACCTGTGTACCGGTGTCCCTGCCGATATCGAACGTCTCTGCGAGGGAGTACGTCGCGATGTGCATTTGCGGCATCTCGACTTCGTCAACTTTTTCCCCGTTCACGTAGAGTTCACCGACTCCACCGAATTCCTGCGTCTTGATGAAATTGAATTTCAGATCGGTCTTGCCTTTGGGCAATGGCGATGATTTCAGGACGTAGTGCACGCCATCGAGGAAGTTGTAATCGTAATAGAGGCGATGATCCTTGATGAACATTGAATAGCCGCCGGTCATGCCTCCTACGGCAGCAATCACGCCCTCTTCCTCGCCCTCGAGATCAATCTGCGTCTCGATCGTGTGAGCACGATTCTTGACAGGTGCCGACGATTTCTCCGCGATGCGTATTGCGCCCGGTGCAAAGTAAACAAACTCCTTCTGATCGCCGAACAGGCGGTCCTGCTGTGCGCCCAGCCGCTGGATCATATCGTCGTACAAGGGATAGACATTGTACTTCCAGGCTTCCTCGTCAAACATCGCGATCATCTCGGCCAGTTTCTCAGGATTCTCTTCCGCGAGATTCGTGCTTTCCGAGAAGTCTTCTGCGACGTGGTAAAGCTCCCATTCGTCTTCTTCAAATGGCAGGACGACCGCCAAATCCCATGGCATGCGATTGGCGTGCAGCGTAACGGCCTTCCATCCATCGGCCCAGATGGCCCGATTGCCGAACATCTCGTAGTACTGACGTTCTTTCCTGTTCGCCGCGGCTGCGTCGTCGAATGAGTACATCAATGAGACGCCGTCCATGGGTTGTTGCGGAACACCATAGAGTTCTTCGGGCACTTCGATGCCTGCCGCTTCCATTATCGTTGGCGCGATATCGCTGATATGGTGGTACTGGCTGCGGACTTCACCCTTGGCCTCGATGCCGTTCGGCCAATGCACGACGAGGTGATCCTGCTGACCGCCACGGTGCTCGCTTTGTTTGAAATAACGGAAAGGCGTGTTGCCGGCCATCGCCCAGCCCGCGTGATAATGAGGATAGGTGTTCTCTCGACCCCAGTCCTCCTGGGCACGCAAGTTGGCCTCAAGCGGAGTTTGTAGACCGTTCAACACGTATGTTTCGTTGAACGTTCCCGCGAGGCCGCCTTCACCGGACGCGCCATTGTCGGCAGTCACAAAGATCAGCGTATTGTCCAATTCACCGATGCGCTCAAGTTCGGCGACGACGCGACCGATCTGCAAGTCGACCCATTCCATTTGCGCGGCAAACACTTCCATTTGACGTGCGTACAAACCCTTCTCTTGGTCCGACAAGGAATCCCAGGCGGGAATCTGGTCGATGCGCTCGGTCAGCTGCGTGCCCTGCGGAACAATGCCCAAGGCTAACTGACGCTCGAGGATCTCCTCGCGCGCCTTGTCCCAGCCCATGTCGAACTTGCCTTTGTACTTGTCGATATGGCTGTCGGGTGCGTGATGTGGCGAATGCATCGAACCGGATGCCCAGAGCATCATGAACGGCAGGTCAGGCTTGATTGATTTGTGCCCCGTGATCCATTCGATCGCTCGATTGGCCAGGTCCTGGTCGAGATGCACGGACTTTCGATAGGGTTCAGGCGTGTGGTCGTTCCACATGACAGGAACAAACTGGTGCACATCAGCCGCCATGAACGTATACGCATGCTCAAATCCTTCACCGCTCGGCCAGCGATCGAACGGCCCCACCTGGGAGACTTCGTAGAGTGGCGTGTGGTCCCACTTGCCCAACGCGTAGTTCACATAGCCTTCTTCCTGAAGGTAGTTGGCCACCGATTTTGCCGACTCTGGCATGATTGCGTTGTATCCCGGAAAGCCCATCGCCGTTAGAGCATGGCTACCTAATCCGATGGAATGCGGATTGCGACCGGCCATCAATGAGGCCCGTGAGGGTGAGCAGAGTGCCGTGGTGTGAAAATTGTTGTAGCGCAAGCCGTTGTTGGCGAGCGCGTCGATGTTCGGCGTGTTGATCAGTCCGCCGAAGCTCTCTACCTGGGCAAAACCAACATCATCAAGTAAGAAGATGATGACATTCGGCGAACCGTCTTTAGGCCGCTCCTCAGCTGCCCACCATTCCTGCGAGTCTGAATAGCTTTCCGCGATTACGCCGCCGAAGCCTTCGACATTCTTGGTCTTGACGCCTGAGTCAGAGACTGAAAACTCTTCGCTGGCAGTTTCATTGGCAGACTCTCCGCCACAAGCGGCCAGAGACAAAGCAAGAATAACGACGGTCATGTTTTTCATATGATTTCCCAAGACTGCGGTTTAAACATTGAAGGGCCCCAGCGACAGACTGATGCATCGCCGTTTGATGTGGGCCATGGAGCGCGACACATTAGACTAGATTAGAACCTTTCTAGCAAGGTCGAGACTACAGTGGTCGGTGTAGAATACCCGCCCGCTGGCATCGAATTCCGGAATACGCCACCAGGAAGAACTGGTTTCGCCGACAAGAACATGAATTAGTGCTGGGGGAAATAACAAGGAGTTCTCATGAAGTTCGTCATCCTGCTCACGGCCTGTCTGCTGGCCCCTGCGGTACAAGCCGGCACCCTCGTCGTCGCCAACAAAGCGGAAGCCACGGTGTCCCTGATCGACCAGGCGAGCGGCGAAGTCGTCGCCACGCTGGCGACAGGTGAAGGTCCTCATGAGGTCGGCATATCTCCTGATGGACAGTTCGCACTGGTGACCAACTACGGGAACCGCGAAAATGCCGGAAATAGCCTCACGCTGATCGATATTCCTGCGGCTGCGGTTGTGAAGACGTTTGATATTGGCGACCAGAGCAAGCCGCATGGCGTCGAATGGATCGACAAGATGAGTGCCGCCGTCACTGTCGAGGCAAACCAGGCCCTCGTTGTGGTCGACGTCGACAGCGGCGAAATCCTGCAGGCCATCCCAACCGATCAGGACGTTTCCCACATGGTCGCCCTCGATTCTGACGGGCGCCGCGCGTACACGGCCAATATCGGATCGGGATCCATTACGGTCCTCGATCTCGAAAGCGGCGAGCGCGAGAGAAACATCGCGACCGGTGACGGCGCCGAGGGTATCGCGGTTTCGGGCCAGCACATCTGGGTAACGAACCGCGCCGCAGACACAATCACTGTCCTCGACGCGAAGACCTACGCGACGGTCAAGGAAATCTCGTCGGAAGGATTTCCGATCCGGGCGACTGCGACCTCGCAAGGCCAGGTCCTCGTCACCCGGGCAAGAGCCGGGGATCTCGTGATCTACAACGCCGAGACAATGGAAGCGGTTCGTACCGTGGCGTTCGATCTCAAGAGTATGGACGTCGAGGAGCGGCTCTTTGGCGACCGCTTTGGCGACAGCTCGGTGCCGATCGGAGTGATCGTCGACGATTCGGGAACACGTGCCTTCGTCGCGCACGCCAATGCCGACGTCATCACTGAGGTTGACCTCACGACCGGGGACATCGTCCGATCGCTGCACGCTGGCAAGGAACCCGACGGCATGGGTTTTTCATCGCGAGTGGTACAGCCCTGATACGTCGCGGCCGTTATCATTATTGGCTAGAGGGGACGCCCCCAGGACTTACCTTCGACTACTTGCGCGAAGCGTAGTAAGCAACAACGCACGGCTCGGCCTCGATGCGCTCCTGGTGTTCGACGAGCCCGGGAGCCAGCCGATCAACAAGGTCCGTCGGGATGTGCTCGAGGGAGCCCGAGCGCAACCAGCGCGTCTGCATAAAGGCCTTGAGGTCGGCCATTGTCAAACGATTGTCGGCGAAGTATTTTCCGCCACCGCGACTCAACAAGTCACCCAACCCTCGCACGTAAACGGAGAGCCAGCCATCGGCAAGTTTTTCGCGAGCAATCTTGAGCTCTTCTCCCTGAAGGCCGAACGTTGGCACAACGTAGTGCGTCAGATCCTCGAGCGCGTCCATGACCTCATCACAGTACAGTGCCTGCAGATCGTCCTCAGGGTACAAGCCTGCCATCTTTCCCACGTAGCGGCTCAGAGCATTGGATTGCGTTACCGCGGCACCATCGATTTCGAGCACCGGCACCGAATTGAAGCGTGTGCTTCCGCGCATCTCCCCGAATTCAGGGAATGATAAACGAATATCCTCGAAGTCGATCCCTGTCTTGTGAAAAGCGATACGGATGGGTTCGGCACGTCCACCATCGAAATCGAAGTAAGTAAGACTGTAGCTGGTCATTTCATCACCCCCCTTAAAGTAGCTCGGCAGGCAAGATAGCACGTAGGAATGTCTACGCGCGCAATTCTCGCGCTAAGCTACCGGTCGGAAGTGATAAGACCTGCAAGCTGATCAGGCCGCCTTTGCGACGCCGTACTCGAATGTCGTCGTTATCTTCGTATCAGCATCGATACTGGCCATGATCGGGCACAGGCCTGCTGCCCGCTCCAGCTTGTCGCGATCCGGTTCCGCGAACGTTTGGGGAATACGAAAGGTCAGCGTGATCGTGTCGACGTGTGGAATCCTCTTGTCCATGCCCGTGAATGCGATTTCTACAACGGTGCCTTTGAAATCCAAATGGTCACGTTGGGCGATGGCACCCATCGACAAGAGCATGCAACTGGCAAGACTGATACCGAGCAAGCTGGCTGGCGAGAATTCGTCACCCTTGCCGGTGAAGGGGCAATCAATTGCCACGATGTTGTGATGGGGCTCATTCAACGCAGTGGCATGTTGCTCGCCGTCGTACGTAATCTTCAGCGTATACACGGTCATCCTCCCAGGTTGATGACTCCGCGACGCATTGCGACGTGGGCTCTATCCTGATTCCCGCCGCAATACGCTTACGCTAGCGCCGCCAACACATGACGACAATTGTGAATACCACCTATTGGACGACCGTGAGTTCCTTCACCAGGTGATCGGCGCCGTAGACGACCTTGAGTGCCTCGAGGATGATGGCCGTGTTGACGCCAACCGTGCGATTGATGCTCTGGTCGAACCAGTAATCGCCGGCGATCGAATGAATATTGCCGTCAAAAGCGAGACCCACGAGCGCGCCGTCCGAGGCGAGGATCGGGCTGCCCGAATTGCCGCCCGTGATATCGGTCGTCGCGACAAAATTGAACGCCGTATCGGGGTTGAGGTCTTCCCTCGCTTCCGACCAGGAATCGGGAAGCATGAAGGGCCGCTGACCTGTTGCGCGCTCGAACAGCCGGCTGGTTCGGGTAAACGGGTCGACCATCTCGCCCTTCTCCTCCCAGCCTTCCACAGCGCCAAATGTCACGCGCAATGTGAACGTCGCATCAGGATAGGTATCTGTGCCATAGACCTTGAAGCGCGCATCCGCAATCATCTCCTCACCACGAGTTCGCGGCGCCTCGACGTCGTCTTCGTATCGTTTGCGTAGCGCCCGGGCGTCTTTGTCGAGAGCAAGTGCAAGTTCGATCATCGGGTCGTCGCTCGCCTTCACAGCGTCCACGCCACCGGTCCAGAGCTGCTCGCGATAAGCGGCGTCATACAGGCGACTGCCATCGACCAGGCTCGCCGCCAACACCTCCGGCGAATCATTGCCGAGGATCATGTGAACGTACTTGCTGTCGGGCCCGAGCCATTCGCGCATTTTGTCGAGAGAAAACGACAGGGT
>Ga0255053_10000030_pt1 | contig 55044 bp, 61 predicted proteins | sample JV7_2_22_MG_FD_188635 | JGI IMG/M metagenome (GOLD analysis project Ga0255053, IMG submission 188635) | Seawater microbial communities from Jervis Inlet, British Columbia, Canada - JV7_2_22 | ecosystem: Environmental > Aquatic > Marine > Inlet | place: Canada: British Columbia | collected... | reverse complement strand
CAAGATCTTCCAGACCACCAGGGAGCAGATGACGATCATGCTCCAACCCGTGGTCCGAATCAGCCTCGCCGGTCAACTGATAGAGGTTGTCCTCGTCGTGGATCTCCCCCGCCAAGAGTCCGATCGAAGTATCATGATCGAACATATGTTCGACTGTACGGGGTCATCCTCCGACTGTCAAGACCCAAGCGAGTCAGTTCGCAAAAGGGATCTGCATTTGGGCGTCAGGACGGTGGAACCGTTTCAACCCATTCCACATGAGGTGGTCCATGAACACCCAGGACCTCCTGTGTATTGCCGTGGGGCCGAACGCCTGGAGCGCGGCTTTATGGATCGGACAGGGGTAGCCCTTGTTCGCCTCGAAGTTGTAGGCGGGGAACTGATCGGCCTGGGCCCGCATGATGCGATCACGAGTCACCTTGGCGAGGATTGATGCAGCAGCAATGGAAAGCGAAGTGCTGTCGCCTCTCACGATCGTGCGCGCGCCACCAATGAAGTCCCAGTTGCCATCGACCAGAACGTGGTCTGGCGCCAAACCCAACCCGTCGATCGCTCGACTCGCGGCCAACTTCTGCGCAGCCGACATTCCCAGCTCATCGCATTCCAGGTAGGAAGCGTGCCCCACCGACCATTGGGCACACCAGTCGGCGACACGATCGAACAGGGCTTCCCTCTCGACTTCTGTCAGCATTTTCGAATCGCGAATCTTGTAGATCCGACGGTCTTTGGGAACCACGGCTGCACCCACAGTCAATGGGCCTGCCCACGACCCTCTCCCCACTTCGTCGACACCCACCACGATGGTGGACTCGGTGTCCCAGAGCCCTCTCTCCACGACAAGACCCGGTGCTTGTCTCCTCAGACTTGGCCTGAGACGGGGAGCGGTGCCGGTGGTCACGAGTGTCCAGGGTAGAGCCCGGTGCAGCCCCCGCAGGGGTTCAATTCTGACGAACGTCTTCGGGGTAGGTGGACACCAGTGAAAGGAACCCCGACTGTCTCCGAAGGACCTTCTGCCACTGTGCATCGGGGTCGTCGAACGGATCGTCGGGTGACGCCTGAACCACATACCAGGAGCCGACGGCGATCTCACCCTCCAGCTGCTCCAACCCCCAGCCTGAGTAGCCCGAGTAGACGCGAATTGGTGCATCCTCTTCACCTGGAGACCCCGTCAGATCGACCAGACTGAGACCGGGCACTCCTGTGGGCATTCCATCCGTGACCAGGGCGACGCCGATCGCAATATCAGGGTCGACCGGCCCTCCGTAGTGAACCACGCCCGGATCGGCCGTGCGCCCCGCCCATTCCGGGAGATGGCTTTCCACCCGCTCATCGGTTGGGCGATTGAGAACGATCCCGACAGCTCCCTCCTCATCGTGTTGCAGCATCAGGATGACGGTCCGGTAGAAATTCGGATCGACCAGATGCGGTGTCGCAATCAAGAGTCTTCCTCCGTAGCCGTCGATCATCCCCCAATCGTGGCACACACCAAGGGCTGTGTCTTGACACTGCACCGGCGCTAGCGTGGCTTCATGACGCTGCCGGACGGCTTGCTCCGCCATCACCCAGATGGTGAGCTGCGGGAGGTTGAGACTTTCTCTGCATGTCTCTCCGCAGGCGCCATCTTGGATCCGGTCTGGAGATGACGATGCGCGCCTTGGTGAAACACCCGGACGAGATCGGTCTTCGACTCGATGAGGTGCCGGTCCCCCGGCCAGGGCCCGACGAGATCTTGATTCAGGTCCATACCACGGGCATTTGTGGAACTGATCTCCACATCTACGAATGGGATGAGTGGGCCCAGGCGACGATACCTGTTCCATTGACTGTGGGACATGAGTTCTCCGGCTACATCGCCGGCGTGGGCTCGAATGTCTCCGGCTTCGTCGAGGGCGAATTGGTTAGTGCCGAGGGACATGTCGTCTGTGGGCATTGTCGTAACTGTCTGGCGGGAAGAAGACACCTCTGCCGGCAGCCCCAGGGCATTGGCGTGAGCATCCCGGGAGCTTTTGCGGATTATCTGGTGGTGCCCAAGGGCAACGTCTGGCGTCACATCGAAAGTCTCGACCCGGAGATCGCAGCACTCTTCGATCCGTTCGGCAACGCCGTGCACACCGCCCTCGAATTTCCGGTGCTGGGTGAGGATGTGCTCATCACAGGTGTCGGCCCCATAGGACTTCTGGCCACAGCGGTTGTCAGTCATGCCGGGGCGAGGAATGTCGTCGTTACCGACGTCAATCCCTTTCGCCTCGATCTGGCCGAGCGGATGGGAGCGAGCCGGGCCGTAGATGTGCGCTCCGAGGATCTTCACCAGGTTCAGAAGGATCTAGGGATGACAGAGGGCTTTGACGTGGCCCTCGAGATGTCGGGCGACCCGCAAGCTCTTCACGACATTCTGGACAACACCATTCATGGAGCGAATGTGGCAATTCTGGGGATCCCCACCGAGCCTTTCCCGATCGACTGGACGATCGTGGTCTTCAACATGTTGAATCTCAAGGGCATCTACGGGCGGGAGATGTTCGACACCTGGTACAAGATGAACGTCCTGGTTCAGTCAGGCCTCGATATTTCACCTGTGATCACACATCGTTTCGACGCCGAGGATTATGAGGACGCTTTCACAGCAGTCCGGGGCAGCGACTCGGCCAAAGTGCTGTTGAGGTGGGCGGACTAGCACTAGAGAATCGGAAAGACGACGAATTCGTCGATGTCAAAGACCCCGAGGATTCTTCCAACAGTCTTGGGAACCCTCTCGAGTCCCTCGCCCTCCGCAATGCTTCGGGGACGTCCCACCGGAACCTCTCTGCCACCCATCACCAAGATCGAGGTCTCCAGCTCTCTGGCGTTCTTCAACCAATCGACATCCGACCCGTATGTGAGAGCCACGACCACCTCGGACCCGTGTCTCCAGACGTTTAGCGGGGTCTCATACTCGTTTCCACTTCGGCGACCGGTGTGATGGAGAACCCCGAACCCACCGAGACGTCTGGCAGCGGGCTTTGCGAGCCTGTTGGTGACAGATCGGTTGAATCGGGTCAGACCCCTGGGAAGCGGCATCAGATCCGGGCATCAACCCATTCGATGATGTCGGCGACGACTTGCGGCCCCTCCGGCTCGTTGAGGATCTCATGACGTAGTTTGGGGTAGAGCTTGCGTTCGACACCTGGAAGCGACCCCAGGAAAGCCGTCGATTGCGGGGGAACCAGCGAGTCCATGCCCCCGTGAAGTACCAGTGTTGGGACGTCAAGACTGCTGCAACTCTCCGTTACATCGTCCATGGCTTTGAAAAGTGAAGCACCGAGTCGGGTCGTTGACCTGATGTGAACAAGCGGGTCGGCGAAGTATGCCTCTGCGACGGCTGGATCGCGCGAAAGGTGTTCACCATCGACATTGTTGGGCAGGGACAGAGTTGGCGCGATCTTCGCGATGAAAGGAGCGACAGCCCTCTGCCAGGCCGCTCCCCCGCCGAGGGCGGGAGCGGAGACGACTACGAGGTCGGGTGGCGGTCTGTCACCGGTCACATAACCCAGGACGAGATTGCCTCCCAGTGAGTGTCCCATCAGGACCACCGGTCGTCTCTGTTCCCTGGCCCACTCGACGTGAGTGCGTATCTGATCGTGATAGCGACCCCAATCGTCGATGTCCCATCGGTCGCCGCCACTTGCGCCTGCACCGATGAGGTCGAAGGATCGAACATGAGAACCTGCGTTGGAGAGAAGCGAGCCGGTTCTCTCGTATCTGCCCGAGTGCTCGGCCAATCCGTGAACCAGCACAAAGGTCGCTCTGGGCTTGTCGGCAGGAATCCAGTCCCGAACCAACTCGGTGCCGATCAGTTCGTGGGCGACAGGTTTGGCGACGCTTTCCAATACCGCTCCTTATGGGGTCAACCGATCCTAAATCGTATGGACAAGCGTGTGCTCGTTGGTGCCGATGATCAACCCGCGCTCAAGTGCCGGGCTGCTCCAGGCCCACGCCCTCGAAACGAGCAAAGTCATGATCGTATGAGACGATCACGCAACGATGTTCGATGGAGAGTGCAGCGAGGTGGGCATCGTTCACCAGGTTTCCGCCCACGCCGACAGGGCCCAGCAGAGAGCGCAAGATTCGGGCATGGTCGACGCTTGGTTCGACCACGACCGCCGGGGGAGCCTCCAACCACGCTCGGACACGATCCATTGCGCCATCGATGCTGAGCGGTGAGGGGAAGAGTCCAACCTTGGTCGACAGACGCACGAATGCAAGGAGCGAAACCCATGCGAAGGCGACCGTAGCCTTTCCGGACAACGCACCGTCGAGCCAGCTACGTGATGCCTCGTGATGGGGCGCGTCGGAATTCACCGAGTAGAGAAGGACATTGGCATCGACCAGTTTCATGATCCGGATCGCATCTTGCGGAGGAGCTCGTCATCTTCCAGATCCGCGGCCACCTGAAGAGCCCGGTCGAGATTCACGCGTGACTCCCCCATCGACACCGTCTCGGTGGTGAATGCCTGCCGATCCTCCCTTTCGATGATGCCGTCTCGAATGGCCTCGTTGAGCGCCTCCTTGAACGAGATGCTCCGCTCACGCATTCGCCGACGGATGATTTGTTCTGTGTCGGCGTCGAGCGTGACCGTGGTTCGCATCACTGCATCATAGCACCGTTGATGATGATGCTATGATGCCGCAGGACCTCGAGAACCGTCGTCTTCGAAGGTGAATCGGGTGACATCCTCCGGAAATTGGGACCAGGCCAACGCTTTCGCGGGCGTCAGTATCCGAAGCCCTCCTGCCATCTCGTCGCTCCAGGCGTCGCTGGCCGGTGCGTATCCGAGATCGGCGTACTTGCGAACGAATTCAGCAGATACCCGCTCTGCCAGATCGCCAGTCAGCGGAGACGACGACTCCGACCGGCCGTAGAGGATGGTCGTCTCTGATCCACTCTCGAGATGAAGGGCGCAGGAGTTTCCGGCTTGAAGATTGCGGACGTGGCGTGTCGTGGGTGATCCGTCGTACCAAAACGCCCCTTCGAGCCATACTCCCCAACGGGGAACGACGTGGGGCGTGCCGTCGGGCCGCGTCGTCGAGAGCCAATAGTGGAGCGAGCCGATAAGCCTCTGCTCCACCGTCGTCCAAGTGAGGTAGGCCCCTTCCGGCTTCACTCCGTACCCGTCAGGCATCTCTGGCCGGTCCACCCGAGGAACGTTCATGTATTAGACGTGGGCAGACACATCTTTGGCCCTCCGGTCAGAACTTGTGAAATGGCGGTTTGGCGAGCCGGCCCCGTGCCCAACGGTCGCGGATCTCCACTTCCATGCCATCCGTCTCCAGATCTGGCGGCGGAGATATGTAAGCCATTCCGATACCGGTCCCCAGCATTGGGCTCATGTTTCCCGATGTCACACCGCCCTTCCCGCCACCGGATGTGCGCACCTTGTGTCCGTGGCGCGGTATCCCGCGATCCTCGAGAACAAAACCGGTCAGCCTTCTCTCAACACCGTGCTCTTCTTGCTTGATCAGGGTCTCGCGGCCGACAAACTCGTGATCCAGGGAGACTGCGAAGTTGGTCCCGGCCTCATAAGGAGTTGTCGTCTCATCGATGTCCTCTCCCCAAAGGACAAGACCGGCTTCGAGGCGAAGTGTGTCACGAGCGCCAAGACCACACGCGGTGACTCCCATCTCCACGAGAGCCTCGGCCAGTTTTACGCCCGTTTTCGGATCGGTGCAAATCTCTCCGCCGGACTCCCCCGTGTAGCCGGTCCCGGCCATAGAGACCTCGCCCCCTTCCCAATCGGTTCGGTTAAGCCGAAACCGCCCGGGCGCAGCTCCGAGTATCTCCTCGAACACCCCTTTGGCGTCAGGTCCCTGGAGTGCGATCAGCACGGTCGTCGTTTGCAGATCGGTCAAGGAGCAGCCCGGTTGGGCGGCAAAGGCCTCCATCACCCTCCGTTGATTGGCGGCATTGGGAAGGACCCAGAACCTGTCGGGCTCCCACCACCAGACGATCATGTCATCGATTATCCCCCCGCTGTCGTTGAGGATCATCGTGTACTGGCTCCGGCCTGGCTCGATTCGTTCCACGTCGTTGCACAGCAACTGCCGGATGGCGTCACGAGCGCCAGGGCCGGTGAGCTCGAAACGACCGAGATGGGTGACGTCGAAAAAACCCACAGAATCCCGCACTGAGCGATGCTCAGCGAGAACCGACTCGTACTGAACCGGCATCTCCCAGCCACCGAAATCGACGAAACGTGCGCCGAGTGTGGCGTTGGTTTGGTGGAGCGGCGAGCGATTCATCCTATGAGGCGCTCACCTCGTTCTTCCAGCCGCACTATCTCCGGAGCACCGGGGATGCGAGTGAGAGCGGCGGCTTCCTCGAGATGGTCCGGCTCCTCGAGCCCGTACTTGACCACGAGATGGAGGTAATCGCGCTGGTAGAACACCTTGCATTTCGTGTCGGGGTGAATGGCCTGAAGACGGCGAGCCTTCTTGTTCTTCTTGGTCACGAGTTTCTGGTTCATCGTCGTGATCTCGATGTACAAGTCGTCGTCGGGAAGATAGAAGTCGGGAGTGAACCATTTCGTCGGCTCGCCTTCTGAGTCGAACTCGATGGGAAAGCTCTTCGGCTCGAAATCCCATGGGACGCCATAGAAGTCGAGAAGAAGGGCGAACTGCCGCTCACTGTTGTGAGCGAACTCGATCTGATGTGCCGAGGGGCGGTCTGTGCTCAGGGGACCCCTGCCTCGATAGCCCCGGCCAATTCGACATCCTCGGAAAACAGCTGGTGAATTGCTCCCTCGACCTCATCTTGAACCGGCCCAATGGCAATTCCGAAAACTCCCTGACCTCTGCGAAAAACGTCCACAACCTCTTCCTCAGAGTGAACCGCGTAGATGGTCTGGCCATCGCTCAGCAGGGTGACGTCGGTCAACGGCTGTTCGGAGTCGAGTTGCTCGCGAAGTATCAAGACCGCCGATCGAATCTTCTTGAGACTCATCCCAGCATCGAGAAGTCTCTTGATGACCTTGAGCTGGACCACGTCGGTGAATGAGTAGAGCCGCTGTGTGCCGGAGCCACTCGCCTGCTGAAGTGCGGGGATGATCAGGTCGGTTCGCGCCCAATAATCCAGCTGGCGATAGGTGATGCCAACCAGTTTGCACACCTGTGGGGCGCGGTAACCGAGTTCTTGCTCTTGGGTCATTCAATCCTCCGGATTACATGCTTGTAACTCCGCCGGAAGGAAAGCTAACGGGGATACCATCGTCGTGTCAACGTTTCCTGTGGAAAACTCTCTCGCTTCGTGGTCCTCATGAGGCGATTGTCCACGCTTTCACCCACCTGCGTCGGGTCAAGAAACCGGCTGGACGATCCCCGCAGCCGACTCCACCTGGTCCTTTGTCCCCACCACGACGAGACGATCGCCGATATTGATCATGAGGTCGGCCCCAGGGTTGATGACCACCTGCTCTTCGCCGCCCTCCAGCGCCAGGATCAAAGCCCCGCTGTCCTGGCGGATTCTCGATTCTCGGATGGTCTTGCCGGCAATGACGCAGTCGCTGGAAATATCCAACTCTTCCACTCGAAACTCAACCGGGCTCCCATCCACGACCACGTCGAAAATCTGCGCGAGTTTGGGCTGCATCGCCATCAGTGCCAGTCGCTCCGCCCCGACAGCCTGCGGTGCCACCACGGCATCGGCGCCGGCGAGACGCAGCTTCCGTTCAGACTCCATCTCCGTCGCCCGACAAACCACACGCAAGTCGGGGCGCAGTGCCTTGACCGATAGGGCTATCACGAGATTGTCGGAGTCATCGGCAACACAAGCGATCACAGCTTGGGCATGTTCGATACCTGCGAGCTGGAGAATGTCGTTGTGTGTCGCGTCACCTGTTATCACAACGGCATCGGTAGCTCGAGCCGCCTGGACTCTCTGATCCAGGGCTTCAATGACGACGACCTCCACTCCCCTGGCTCGTAACGCTGACCACGTTCCCTGCCCAACACGGCCGAATCCGCAGACGATGATGTGGTTTGTCAGCTTGGCTGCCTCGTTTTGCATTCGTTTCCGTCTCCGAAGGTCCCCGAGATCCACGAGATACTCGATGGACGCGATCGCAGTGTAGATAGCGACGCCAAAGCCACTGATGACGATGAGCATCGTCCAGAACCGACCGCCGATCGAAAGGTCGAATACCTCGTCGAAGCCAACGGTCGTGACGGTGATGACCACCATGTAGAGGGCGTCCAGCCCCGCGGCATCTTCTATGAGAACGTAACCAAGGGTTCCCACACCCACAATCACTGCCAGGGCACCGAGACCGTATCCGATGCGTTGTTTTGGATTCACTCCGACTCGTGGGAGTGACCGCCGCTTAGAAAATCCTCGACGGTTGCCTCCTCGAGGAACTCGCGGAAACGGGCTACCTCTTCTTCCTCGTCATCCTCTTCAAAGTGGACCCCTGCCTCTTCGAGCACCCCGGGAATGGTGAAGACCGGGGTACCGGTCCGGACGGCCAGTGCAATGGCGTCAGAAGGCCGGGACGAGATCTGGATCTCCTCGCCAGAAACATCGAGGGCAAGGTCGGCGTAGAAAACGGATTCGCGCATCTCGGTGATCACCACTCGCACGGCGAGTGCCCCAACGGCATCGATGACAGATCGCATCAGGTCATGGGTGAGAGGGCGTGGCGGTTGTATGCCTTCGAGGGCAGTGGCGATTGCGGTGGCCTCGCTGGCGCCGATCCAGATTGGAAGGTAGCGAGAGCCCTCTTTCTCCCGAAGCAGGACAATCGGCTGATTGGAAGGCAGCTCAACTCTCACTCCAACCACATCCATTGGGATCAGGTCACCGTTACCGGGCATAGGACGAGGTTATCACCGGTGATACATACAGCCGAGTGGTCAGCCCGAATGCAGTTGCTTGGAGAGGACTTTTGGATCCTCGATAAAGGCTTCAATGTCGATCACTGCCCAGATCGATCGGAGGTTGCGGTAGACACCTTGCCAGTCGAGTCCGTACCCGACCAGAAACTCGTCGCCTACCTCGAAACCCCGGTATTCGATGGGCACGTCGGTTACCCGACGACGTGTCTTGTCGAAGAGTGCTGCGGTCGACACGGATGCTGCTCCCCTATCGGTCATCATTCTCCGAAGCACTTTCAATGTGAGCCCGGTGTCGACGATGTCCTCGACGATGATCACATTGCGGTCGAAGACCGGCGCCGACAGATCCATGGCGATGCCGATTCGACCGCTCTCACCGAATCGGTTCAGACCCAGGAAATCAACTTCGGAATCCGCCTCGACGTTGCGGACGAGATCCGCCGCGAACAGAACCGACCCGGTGAGGACCACCACGAACAGCGGGGACCGATCCAGATAATCCTTTGAGATCGCCTGGCCCAATTCGACCACCCTCGACTTCAGGTCGACTTCGGTGATCACCTCTGTGGCAAATGGGTAATCCGTCATGTCAGTTTCCGACGATCTCATCCCACCAGAAGGTGAATACCGCCTCGAGGGAGTCGGGTGGGGGCACAGGACGACGGTTTACGAGGATCACTGGAGGAGGGACGGGCTCCGGCACGACCGCCGTTGACGAAGGCGGATCGGTCATGAGTCCCTGGCCTGCTAGATGGATGAGGGTTTCAATGTTCGAAGTCGCCACCAGCGGTCCTGGCTCGACTCGCCGTTTGACGGAAACATAGGGTTTGCCGGTCGAGACGGTTCCATAGATGCCAAGTTGGGAGAATCCGTAGTCGAATAGGACTCGGACATCATCGAAGTGCGCCCTACGCCCTTCTGAGCCGAGGACAACTGCATAGAGCCGTCTTCCGTCTCGCTCGGCTGTCGCCACGAAAGTGAGGAGTGCCCGAGAGGTGAACCCGGTCTTGATTCCGCCGGCACCCTCGTAGTCGCCAAGAAGCAGGTTTGTCGTGCCCCCGATCCGTTTGCTGCCGTCCGGCGCGTCGGGAAAGACAAAGATACGTGAGCGAACGTTGTCACTGAACTCGGGAAAGGTCATGGCGACCCTGGCGAGGTCGAGAAGGTCGCGGGCACTGGAGTAGTGGTCGGGCGCATCAAGACCGTGGGGATTGGTGAAGTGGGTCTCAGTCAGACCGAGCTCACTCGCTCGCTCATTCATCATGTCGACAAAGCCCTCCACCGAGCCTCCAACGTGTTCGGCGATCGCCGTGGCGGCGTCGTTGGCCGAGTGGATCATCGCCGCCTTGAGAAGAGCGCTCATCGTCAGCTGCTCTCCTGCAACGAGATCGATCTCGCGCTCTCCGGTGTCAGCGGCTCGTTTGGAGATCGTCACGACATCGGTCAGGTTCGATCGCTCCACGGCCAGGAGCCCGGTCATGATCTTCGTGGTCGACGCCATGGCTCTCTCCTGTGTGGAAAGGTGAGACGCCAGCACCGTTTGGCTCGATTCGTCGAAGAGTATCCATGATGCGGCAGTGACCACCGGCGGGCCAGGACTCGTAAACCCGTCCTGAACCCTGGTTGGAAAGGTCAACGGAGCGCCGGCGGCGGGCAGAGCGAGCACCAATGTCATCACCGCCACCGAAGCGGCGACACGGCTGAGTCGTGTCATGAGGAGATCTGATGCCTCAACTCGGTCGCCATGAGGGCACGATGCATGGCTCTCACCGAGTCGGAGCAGGACTCGAGGATGTCCTTTCCTCTTGCTCTCGATTCGGCGTTGGACGACCTCAGCAGAGGCGCCGCAAGCTGGATCAAGAGATCGGACTCACGATCGACGGACAGTCGTATCGATCGAAGATGTCTCGGCTCCAGCCCGTGGTCCATCAGACGTTTGGCCTCCGCCCCGACGACACCGGCCTCGTGAGGAAACACCGTCGAGTCCGAGAGTGGGCGAATCAATCCGACCTCGACGAGTTGTTGTAGTTCCTTCTCCGTCAGACCCGAGCGTTTGATGATATCTGCTCGGTCCAAAGGCTCGCCTGACTCATCGAGCAGGGTCGGGCCCGTTTCCCCAACGGCGTTGCCCTCCTCTCCCCTTTCCCAAAGTGTGAGTTTGGACTTGATGACCTTGAGAGGGAGAAAATGATCCCTCTGCTGTGCGAGGATGAAGTGCAGCCGTGCAATGTCGTCGGTGTCAAACTGCCGATAACCGCTCGATGACCGCCCCGGATCGATGAGACCTTGGCTCTCGAGAAAACGGATCTTCGACACGGACACGTCGGGAAAGTCCTCTCTGAGGAGGTTGATCACCTCGCCGATGCTGAGTGCCTTTGTGTCAGGCATCCCCGCGAGCGACAACAAAGTGGAATCGCCCGACCATCACCTCGTCGCCGGCACTGAGTTGTGACTGATCTACCCGCTGGTCGTTTACGTAGGTGCCGTTCGTCGACCCGCTGTCTTCGATGCTGATCTCCTCACTGGTCACCAGGAGACGACAGTGGTGTCTCGAAACGGTCACATCGTTGAGGAAGATGTCGCTCTCGGGGTGGCGACCGACTGTGGTGTTTCCGTTTCGGAGCATGTAGGTCATTCCGGTTCGTGGACCGCGCTCGACGACCAGGGCGAATCCGGTGAGACCGTCGATGTGTGAGGCCTCGTCACGGCTCAGTGGATGACCTGCACGATCGGGAATAGGGACGTAGAGGACGGTGGGGTCAGTCTCGACCTCAACCTCAGGCTTCGATTCGGTCGGCTTTTGGCCGGGCTTCTCCGTCATCGTCTTCAGATAATAGGTAGTGCTGGCAGATGTGCCGGCTATCTCCTACTCGGTCAGGTCCTTGTAGGCGGCAGCGTCGAGAAGTCCAACCTCAGAGAACTCACCTGTCACATCGATCTCGACGAGCCACCCGTCGCCGTATGGGCTCGTGTTCACCAGCTCGGGTGCGTCCGCTGCGGCCTGGTTGACGGCAACCACGGTGCCGGCGAATGGGGCATACACCTCCCCCACCGATTTGGTGCTTTCGATCTCCACCAGCAGATCATTCTTGGCAACGGTCGAACCTTCGTCCGGCAGTTCGACATAGACCACATCGCCTAGTTGATCCTGCGCATAGTCCGAGATACCGATCCTGACCACAGAATCGCCCCCTCGCCGGATCCACTCGTGATCATCGTTGTACAGCAGGTCTTCAGGTATTTGCATCAACTCTCCTCGTATCCGGGCGCGGACTTTACTTCCGCAAGAACCTTTCTCGCGTCACCGACATACTGGAACGTGACGTACCAGTACATCGCGAGCCCGACAACACCCGACACCCACGCCAAGAGGGCGGTGACCACACCGAGAAAGTCGATTGCCGCCAGATAGAACAGGGGTATGGCGCCGTAGAGAATGAAGGTCGCAACCTTGCCGAGGTAACGAACCTCCAGTGTGCCACCGCCCTTGGAGAGAAGTATCAATGCCACCGCTCCCATGACCAGCTCACGGGCGATGAGCCCGAGGCCAATGACCAGCGGCACAACGGGGGGGTCAACGATCATCCCTCCGATGACGGCAGAGGCAATCATCAGACGGTCGGCAATCGGGTCGAGCGCCGTGCCGAGTTTGGAGACTTGATCGAGCTTGCGGGCAAGGTAGCCGTCGATCCAGTCGGTCCAACCGATCACGAAGATGAGAATCGCGGCCAGACCGATGTTCTCCTCCACGAGGAGCACCCACCAGAAGACGCCCACACCCAACAGCCGTACAAAGGTGACCAGATTGGGAATCGTCAGAATGCGATCGGAGCCTTGGGTGTCGGGCACGCGGCGAGCGTACAGCGGGAGTGCTAGGAGACAGGTCTGACGTCGCCGATGCCACCGAGTCGTCCCTGAATACCTCCAAGACCAGCGGCGATATCAAAGACGATCCGGTCCGAGCGGTACGCCTCGGTGATCTCGCTTGTGTACAACAGGAGATAGGGAAGATCGGCCGAGAGAGTGCTCTCCATATCCCACAGCGCCTGATGGGCGTCTTCAGAGCTGTATGAGCTTTCATATGCCTCGAGTTCTCGTGCGAACTGGGCACTCGAGTACCCGGTGTTGTTCATGGGTCCGTCGACGCTGAAGAGAGTCCGGTAGTAGCCAGGCAGGGCGGGGTTGCCCAGAGACCAACCGAGAAGATACATGTCGTAGTGCAGCAACCCGTCGTCGCCTGGAGTGAAGACGAGGTCGACGACGCTGTCGAAGTCGGTTTCGACCGGTCTCACGTCGAAACCCAACCAACGCAGCGTCTCGGCTATTGCCGCTGCGTACAGTGGACGAGCGGTGTCATAGGCGTCGCCCGGCGTGAGAATCGTCAAAGGAGCAGGCTCCAGTCCCCTTATTCTCAGGTCGATTCCGGCAAGGACAACTCCGTCCCCTCCCACGATCGGGTCCGTTGACCATGTGTATCCGACATCGCGAAGGCCGGCGAGGGCAGATTCGAGACGGGTCGTCAGGTTTCCCGAATAGCGCCCAGCGTTGCGCTCAGCGGCCTCGACGTCGAACCATCTCGTGTTTGCGTTGCTGACGAAGCTGTGGGCGACGGAACCTCCGGTGGGGATCGAAATGGCAAGCCCCTCCCTGTCCAGGAGCAGTGCCAACGCCGAACGGAAGGCGCTGTCCGACATGGGCTCTCGAGTCAGGTTGAAGCCCAGATACTTGACCCCGTTGGCCGGGCTCGTCTCGACGACGATCGACGGATCCGAAGACACCGTATTTAGGTGGTCCTGGGTGAGACCCTTCGGTGTGAGGATGGAGTCGATCTGCCCTTCACCAAGCGCGAGAACTGCCGCGGCTTCGTCGTCGTAGATGTGGTACTCGACAACTTCTGGCGATGTCGCAAAGGGATATCCCGGGTTGGCGACACTGGTCACCATGGTGTCGCCGACCGATGTCAGCGTCAACGGTCCGCCTCCCACATCGTGAGATCCGGGGAGCGCAAAGAGCCCGGACTTATCAATGTCTCCGACCAAGGGTTGCCAGACATGGGTGGCCATGATGGGCGCCAGACCCGGTCCGTTTGGCCACAAACGGAGATTCGGACGCTCATCGAACTCGATGCGAAGCTCGTAGTCGGAGTTGGCATGCATCGACTCGATCGTTGCCGGGAACGCTTCGCTCCAACTCCCCTCGAGCCCAAGAGCACGGGTTGTGTCGAAGGTGAACACGATGTCATTGGCGGTTACAGGCTCACCGTCACTCCAGTAGAGCGAATCGTTCAATGGCACGATCACCTGCCATCCATCCGAAGTGGGAGAAGGGCTTACCTCTGAAATGGCCAGCTCGGGAACGAGGGATCCGTCGACAGGGTCGAGGCTGTACAGAGCCGGTTTGGTCGGTCCGAGAATGTAGGCGTTCCATACCGAGGCCTCGCCTCCGTAGAACGCCCAGAAGTTGTCGGTGGTCACTCCTGCAAGAACACCAACTCGATACACAAACGGCGCAGGCTCCGTCGTCGCCACCGGCTCCGTTGTCGCAGAAGTCTCGACGACGCTCGACGTGGGGTCGGCATCATCAGGAAGAAGAGCGATCGCGCTTGGATCCCCTCCGGGGCCGATCTGCATGATGGCGGCGACAGCGATGCCGAAGAGCACCACGGTGGCGCCGATTGTTCTTGTCGTCCTGTCCTGCAAAGCGCTTACCTCCCGGTCCAAGGATCGGCAGGTATCGAGAGGGTCTTAACGCAGAACTCGCCAATCTGGGGCTGAACTGTTTGGGAGACGAATAACGCAAGTCGCCATATGACGTCTACTCTTTCACTGCCACGGGCTGTGGCGCAGCTTGGTTAGCGCGCGTGACTGGGGGTCACGAGGTCGGGAGTTCAAATCTCCCCAGCCCGACCATCAAAAGCCGTGTTCAGGCTCGTTGCGCTCGTTTGGCAGTGCCACGCGGGCACCGAAATTATTGGTCGTTTATTGGTCGAGCCGGTGTGATACACCAACCCTGTGTCCTCGGATGGGATGATTTGTGGCACATCTACCCATCCCTCAACCTGGATTGAGGGTGTCGAGCGATCCGATCAGAAGAGCCGGTATATGGTCCGGCTAACCACGCATAATGCCGGTTATGTGCGGCACAAGGGGCTAGCCGCTCGCGACGAGATTCAGTCTGTGTCCGGTGGAACTTCCGTTTGTGAGGCCGATCTTTGGTCTTGCGTCCATGAGGGGTGCACGCGCTTGGTCACTCCCAGGTGTTTGATATCGGTTCCTTCGATGACGCCCTCGCCGTCTTCAGTTAGGCGTGCGTACCAATCGGCATAGCGACGCGAACCGGGCCAGGCCGTCGCTCCGTGGATGAACACACTCAGGCCGACCGTGGCGGTAACAATGACGGCGATCAGCTCCGAGTTGGGCAAACCAGTGTCGCTCACGATCGTCACGAGGAATACCAGAGAGGCCAGGCCACGGGGACCGAACCAGCCAAGGTATGCGACGGTTCTACGGTCCAAACCAGTCCCGGTCATCGCCAATGCAACTGGCAACATCCTGATGACCGTTAGAGAGAGAGCCGCAAAGACAACCACCCTGACGCTCATGTCGCTGAGAATGGGTCCCAACATGATCGCACCAAAGATGAAGAACGAAAGCATCGTGAGGATATAAGCGAGTCCTTCGGAGTGTTCGCCAACGTCGGGATAGTCGTCACGAACAACGAATCCGAACACGGCGCCACCCACGAACGCGGCGACGAATCCGCTGCCTCCCAAGAATTCAGCCAGAACAAACGTGAGGAGAGCGAGAGCGCTCACCGACACCCCGCGCCACACCGGACCCATCCAATCTCTCCGACTGGTGAGTACGACAGCTTTGCCACCAAGCCAGCCGATAGCCAACCCGACCAAGATCGCTATCCCGATTTCCTCCAGGAAGACCCGTCCCAACTCTTCGCCGCCTTCGAGTCCGGCAGCGATCTCTGCCTGCGCAACGACAATCGCCAGGAGCGGGACCGCCAGTCCATCATTGAGGCCGCTTTCGACACTCAGGCCCTGCCTGACTAGACGAGGCACCCGCTCATTGGTCACAACGGCCTGCCCTAACGCAGCATCGGTTGGTACGAGGATGACGGCGACGATCGCTGCCTCCCAGAACCCCAGAACACCAAAGAAGAGCAGCGCCCCACCTAGACCCAACGCAATCGTCAGGGGGAAGCCGATCCCGAGCAGTCGTCCAGGCACGAACGACTCCTGGCGCATCGCTCGCACGTCAGTCGCGAGCGCATCGGTAAACAGAACCAACGCAAGTGTCACCTCCAATACAACTCCGACGACCTGACTAGAAACCGGGGCGTCAAAAGCGTCCAGTGCACGTGGACCGATAAACAAACCCGCCACTACGAAGACCATCGGACCCGTAATCAGGGTTCTGCTCAGCCGCTTCGACACAAGTGCGTAACCCACGACAACAGTCAGCAGGAACACCCATCCCAGTTCGATCATGCCCAACCCCTTCCGCGAGTAGAACCGGCAGCGTACCGGCCAGCACTACCCGACCCGCGGAGAGTGCGCATCAGAGGACAGAAATGGTTAGCCGGTTGAAACAAGTCCGACCGAGAGCCAGACCCATCGGCACATAACGGCACTTATGGGCGGCTGATCACGACCGAATGTGACCGCACATGGCAGGTTATGCGCTACATGACAACAGCGTCCCGCTACCTAGAGGATTGCGCAGCCAGGTCGGACTTGGCGTATTCGAGTTCCATGTCGTAGACCGGGAAACGCCGAGGTTTCGGAATGATCGGGTGTATCGGCTCGTCACGTGGCGTCAGTCCGTTCAGGACGAGACGATTGAAGACATGGTCAAACCGGTCCTGACCGAAATAGGGTTCACCCCGGAAGATCATGTTGGGTACTCCTCCATGACCCGACTCTTGCGCCATCGTCTGACTCGCAGCCCAAAGCGCGTCAGGTCAGATTTGGCGTAGGTGTCGAAGTTGGCGCAGAAAGGACACTTATAGGTCCGGTCCTCGATCTGAGCACCATCGAAGGCGACGGGTCGTAGCCGAACTTCTGAAGGGAACAGGACTCGGCAGTTCGTGCATCTCAGATAGAGCGTGTGTCGTGGGTCGCCAATTCATGAGACCGTACTGGCTCCATGGCCACCCGCACATAACGGCACACGAACATCGGACGGATCAAACGCGATCTCAATCAGTCGTAGCCTTCGAAATCGGCTCCGGGCTGGATATTCGGGTACTGCGCTTGGCTTTGTGCCAGTTCCATCAATGGTGCTGCCGCCAGGCCGATCACCCAGGCGTAGGTGAGCTCGGCATCCATCAGGTCAATTTCCTCGTGGGGGTCGTTGATGAGGTTCATAACCATGGGGACTTGCCGCTTGATGTACGGCGCCGACCAGGAGTACTCCTCGGTGTGGCGGAAGTGCACCTTGAAGGTCTTCCATTTCGCCGAGATGACTTCCGCGTCGACACCCATGTAGAGGTAGTTGTCACGGCCTGAGGTTTCTTCCTGGCCCTGCATGAAGGCCGACATGTCCATCCCGTCGATCGGCCGGTCGGTCGGAACCCGGTCCGGCTCGCCGATGAGGCCTGCCAGGGTTGGGTACCAGTCGAGGGCGGCGACCATCTCTTCGGTGACCACTCCAGCAGGAATCTTCCCCGGCCAACGGATCATGGCGGGTGTGCGGTACGAGCCTTCCCAACCGCCACCGAAACAGCCCTTCCAAAAGCCGCCGGATCCAAACGACTCACCGGCGGTTGCTCCAGAACCGTTGTCGCTGGCCCAGATGACGATGGTGTCGTCGGCGATGCCGAGTTCGTCGAGGGTGTCCAGGATCTGACCGGCTCGATGGTCGAGCTCGGCAATGTTCTTCGGCCCCGCGTGCGGACTATCCGTTGCGTCCTCGAAATCCGGGTGAGCAATCATCGGCGGGTGAGTATTGGTAAACCCGACGTAGGTGAAGAACGGGGTGCCTTCGGCGTGCTTGCGATGGATGAAGTCAATCGTCTTGTCGGTGATTTTTTCATCCATGAAAGGCCGCGTTTTCAGGTTGAAGTCGTCGACCTCCTCATAAGGCTGACCCTTGACGGCTTGCTTGATCTTTGGCCGGGGCAGGTAGTCCGGATACATCGGATGGCCAGACCAGCCGGCCTCATCGGAAGACTCGCTGATGCCCCACCACTCGTCGAAACCCTGTGCGGTCGGAATCCTGTCCGGGGTCTTGCCAAGGTGCCACTTTCCGAACATCGCGGTGGAGTACCCGGCATCGGAGAGCAGATCCCCCATCGTGTACTCCCACGGGCTGAGCCCGTAGGGAGCTGAGCCACCAAGCGGAACTGTGTAGGTGCCCGATCGGACCGGCATGCGTCCCGTCATGAGCGCGCTGCGGGTGGGAGTGCACTGCGCTTCGGTGTTGTGGTTCGTGAAGCGTATGCCTTCGGAGGCCAGTTGGTCTAGACGAGGAGTGGGACTGAGGTTGCCATAACAACTCAGGTCGCCCCAGCCGATGTTGTCGGCCAGCATGAAGACGATGTTCGGTTGGTTAGTCATTAGGTATCCCTTATACCGTTTCGCTCATTGGTTCGGATGTCTCCTGGTTTTCGTCGCCTTTGTTCTTGCCCATCCACGTGCCGACCGGCGCCGCGACGATGATCTGAATGAAGATGACGGCGGTGACCGCACCGAGAATCGCCGGATCGTTGTTGAAGGCGATCGCGACAGCGGCGAACGTTGGCCCTGCGTTGCTGCCCGGCATGATCATTGCCGTGGCCCCTCTTGTCTTGTAGTCGCCCTGGGAGACGAAGTAGCCAAGTGCGATCATGACCACCGTGAAGACGACGCCGGCCAGTATGACTCGGTCGCCGATGAGGTCGATGATCATCTGCCAGCTGGAGAGCAGCGCCAACACGACCACAGCCAGGAAAGAAGGCCCGATGATCTTCTTGGCGAACTCGTTCCACTCGAGGGCACGCTTCTCATTCGAATTTCGGATCAAGAGGCCAACCACAAAGGGGAGGACCTGCAGGACCACGATGGTTTTGAGGAGATCACCAACGGGCAGCGAAACCCCCTCGCCCAGGTCGGCCGCTTCGAGTATGAAGTTGGCGGTCGAGGCAAAGGTGAATGATGCGACGACGGCGAGAAGGACCTGAAACGTGGCACCGGTGGTGATGTCTGCCTTGGCGCCCATGACGAACTTGACACCGAGCGGGGCCCCGGGAACCACTGCAAGGAGCACCATGGCGATGTAGGCGGGAGCGTCCAAACTGAACAACTCGGCGATACCCCATCCCACCAGCGGACGGAGCACCAGGCCGGTGATGAGCACTAGCGCTACCAGCCCGACCTTCCTCAGGACGCTACCCAGGTTGGCAAAGGTTGTGGTGTAACCGGCAGACACCATCGTCGCCACGATCATCACCACCAAAGCGATGTTGAACAACGCCCCGATCAGTTCCTGAACTTCCATCTGCACTCCTCCGTCGGTCGATCAAAGCCATATGCGCCGTATGAATGGGCGCGCAGCTCTTGGCGGGAACAAGCCCGTCCACTGCTCTTTGTAATTCTTATATCTGAGACCTGCGCGGCTGAGGCGATGTCACCCGGGTGATTTTGCCTAGTATTCCCTCAGAATGAGCGATGCGCAGCCCAACCGCGCCGAGGTTTCCGGCCTTCTCCCGACCCTGGTTGTAACCAAGACCCACAAGCCGCTCAATCGGACGAGATTGATCCGCCGGGGTCAGCTCATCGACCGCCTCATCGACAGCCGATCCCGGCAGGTCACCCGGGTGTACGCTCCGGCCGGGTACGGGAAGTCAACCTTGCTCATGCAGTGGGCGGAGACAGATCCCTTTCGCCGATTCGGATGGGTGACCCTGGAAGAGACCGAGAACGACCACGTGCTCATGTGGCGGTACGTTCTATTTGCACTGCAAGCTCTTACGCCAGGAGTCGCTGACGAAGCTCAGCGCCTCATCGAACATCCGCAGCCCGACCTAAAGGCTGTGGCTTCCGCAGCGATCAACGGGCTCGCAGAGATCCCAGGTCGTTTGGTTGTTGTGCTGGATGACTATCACAAGATCACCAATCGCGCGTGCCACGAGTCGATCCAGTTCTTCATCGATCATTTGCCGATGTCCACGCAGATCGCGTTCGGAACGAGAGACCGTTCTCCATTGTCACTCACGAAACTCGCGGCAAGTGGCATGGTCCTCGACATCGACACGACAGATCTGCAGTTCACGTTTGAAGAGACTCAGGCGGTGCTCGGCCGAGCCTCCGGTCCGGTCGCGGTCGAGCAAGCGGCGAAGATCCACCGGGACACAGAGGGCTGGCCTGTCGGCGTTCTTCTTTCAGCCAAAGCGATGGCGAGCGGCCGAGCACACACATACGTATCGAGTGGACAACAGGCGATCCGAGCGTATCTGACGGAGGAAATGTTAGACCAGATGCCGGAGGACGACCGGCTCGCCCTGGTCGACTGGTCGATCCTCCGAAGGTTCAACGGAAGTCTCGCGAACCGAGTTTCGGGACGTGGTGGCTCGGCGACGGTCTTGGAAGAGCTAGAACATACCAATCTCCTGCTGATTGCGCTTGACGAACACGGCGACTGGTACAGGTTCCACGATCTCCTCCGGGATGTGCTCCGGCACGAGTTCGGACAGCGATCGCAGGACCACCGAATCACCGCTCATTCCAGGGCAATGGAGTGGTTCCTGGAGAACGACGATGAAACTGAAGCCGTTCATCACGCACTCGAAGCGCACGATTACGAATTGGCCAGCGAATTGATTTGTGGCAACTGGCTCGACTCGATGCTGACCGGCGGCCTCGAAACGCTTCATGAGTGGATCGACCGGTTCCCGAAGAAAGCGTTGCGTGTCTATCCGCCACTACTGGTTGCCGCAGCGTGGGTCTACGCATTCAGCGGCAACGTCGAGAAGACCCGCCAATTCGAGGCTGCTGCTCGTGACGCCACCTATGACCAGCCGATGCCTGATGGGACAGCATCGTATGCGTCCGCTGTCGCGATACTTCGCGCTGGTCTCGGACTTCGGGGTCTGACCGATGCCAACGAGCACGCCGAACTGGCCTTTCAGATCGAACCGGTCGAAAGCCCCTGGAGACCGCTGGCAGCCGCCCTGGCGGGTGTGACGCGATACGGACTGGGACGATACGACGAAGCAAAGGCGGCTCTCAGCGAGGCCGCTCAGTCCCCGGCCGGGCAAGACGGTGTCGCCACCTACGCACAAGGCCAGCTCGCACTGCTCTTGATGTCTGAAGGCGATTGGGAGGAAGCCTCGCGGCAGGCCGATCAAGCGTGCGAAGTGATCGAACACATTCACATCGGAAACCTGCTGTCCAGTGGGGCCGCTCAAGTCGCCGCTGCGGCAATCGCAGCACATGCCGGGAAGACCGGTCTGGCAGCGCAGCGACTTAACTCATTGGCCCGGGTCCAAGGGGTTATGTCCGATGCGATCCCTTTCGACGCCTTTCAGTTGCACCTGGTCGCGGCGGAAACTGAACTCGCGATCGGCAATCAGGACGCTGCGACCGTTCACGCCAGGTCCGCTTCCGCCTACCTCGACTCCTTCGGTGATGGCGGCATCTTCGAGGAGCGGTTGGAGGCGTTACTCGAAGCGCTCGAAGACAGCGACAGGGCTGTTCTCGATCTCTTGTCAGACGAGCCGGAGGTGATCCTCACAGATCGCGAGCTCCAGATCCTGGCCCTCCTTCCCACGAATCTAACGCTCCGTGAAATCGGCGATCAGCTGTTCGTCTCCCGGAACACGGCGAAGACTCACGTGGCACACGTCTATAAGAAACTGGGTGTGCCTGACCGCGGAGCAGCAATCGCCCGCGCTCGCCATCTCGACCTGATTTGATCGGTCCTCCGACCTTGGGGATGTTGGAGTCATCACGCACTGTCGGCCACACGCGACCCGTTGCGGTTAACTGTCGCGAAGTTGAGCGATTGTTGCTACCCGTGGCAGTTCTTGAGCTTGTGGCCGCTACCGCAGGGACAAGGATCGTTCCGGCCTGCCCAGGCGTATCTTTCGGACTCATGGCCTGCCACCATGGCGGGGACCTCTGATGGGGCCCGACCTTGTTTCAGCATCTGTGACATCTGTTTCATGGCTGGGTCGATGTGGTTGAAGAAGAGCTTGTATCCGGCGCACAGGTAGTTGAGCCCTTGCTCGCCGTCGGGTGTCGTGGTGAACCGGTTGCGGGGGCATCCACCATGGCAGGCGAACCTGACATCACAGTCGAGACAGTATTGGGGCAACGTGGTCCTCTTGGCCAGACCGAACTCACGTTGTTTATCAGACGCAATCAGTTCGATCATCGGAGTTTCGGTGATATTGCCCAACAGGTAGTCCGGTTCCACATAGTGGTCACACGAATAGAGATCGCCGTTGTGTTCCATCGCGAGAGCCAGCCCGCATGTCTCCGAGAAGATGCACAGTCCTGGGTGTTCCCCGTGCCAGTTGGCCAGGGCAACATCGAAATGTTGCACGAAGACCTCGCCCACGTCACCACTCCGCAGCCATTCCTCGAACACTGCAATGAGGAACCGGCCAAACTCGGCGGAACCGACGGTGCGGTCCGTCACCCGATTACCGGCTTGGACATATATGGGCCTCTTCTGTTTGCGTTCGGTGCTCCAGCCAAGGTTGGCGAGGGGCAGCAGCGCCTCGGTGGTCCGCTCGATGATGGGAATGAACTGCATGAATTGCACACCCATTTCGTCGCGGAAGAACCGGTAAACCTCCAACGGATGATCTTGGTTGGCGGCATGGACCGTGCAGAGAATGTTGACGTCGACCTCAGCCGCTCTGAGGTGCTCGAAGCCGGCCATGACCTTGTCGAACGACCCCAGGCCACGCTTGTCGACCCGGTAGGCATCATGAAGTTCCTTGGGGCCGTCAACCGACAGTCCGACAAGGAATCCGTTCTCCTTGAAGAAGCCGGCCCACCTCTCGTTGAGAAGAGTTCCGTTCGTCTGAATGGTGTGCGCCACCTGCTGGTGGGGCTTTCTGTGCTTCTCGACCAGCTCGATCGAGCGTTTGAAGAAGTCGAGACCCATCATCGTGGGCTCACCACCCTGCCAAGCAATGTTCACCTCTGGTGTCTGATGAGATTCGAGAAGCTGACGGATGTACTCCTCCAACAACTCGTCCGCCATCCGAAACCGATCGCCCGGATACAACATCTCCTTAGACAAGAAGAAGCAGTACTCACAGTCCAGGTTGCATATCGGCCCGGTCGGTTTGGCCAGCAGATGGAATGACGGAGGAGCGGTCAACATGCGGGCAAGACTATCGCCGGATTATCCACCTGCTGGATGGGAACCCCGGCGATGCTGGCATACCCCAAAGCCTCAGGCACCACCAGCGCCGCCACGGTGATGCCAGCGATGAGATCAGGTCGCAGCCAGCTGCCCTGGTAGCGCGGTAGCCAGTCAAGAATCGGAAGTACTCGGGCGATACCCGACGACTTGCTGGCGGTGGACTGGCCGGTCATGCCGACATTGTGGCCGAACGACGTTCAGTCATCCTCACCGCGCATGGGCTACTCAACTCGGCATGCCTACGTCTCGCTACTGCTGGGCCATGAGTCTGCGCATTGTCGCATCCTGGGCGGCGCGCCGTGTCTCCTCATCTTCCTCGATGAGTTCGCCGCTGACGTCGATGACGACCTCACGGGCCGTGCCGGTGAACTTGAACGGCGCCTGGTGTGCGTCGCCTGCTACGGGAGCGCCCGAGTCATAGCCGCACGTGGTTTACTGTGATCGGAGGGGCCCAACCCCGGATGGGCATCTAATTCTCCTTTTTGGTTGTAGCCGCGGTGAGAGCAGCGTTCACTGCCCCCGCGACAGTTGTGTGAATGTTGGTGTCGCCGATCACGTCGAGGACTCCGGATCGGTGGGCAACCGCCAGTGCGTCACCGTGGATCCGCGCCAAATGCACGGAAACATTGTTGTCTCTGAGTTCGACCGTCAACTCCTCCAGGGCCATCGCGCCGGTCATGTCGATGACGGTCATCTGCTCACAGTCCAACACCACGGCGAAGGCTTGTGGCTCGCTTTCGTAAAGCATCTCTCTGACCGAATCGGCAAAGCTGTTGGCGTTGGAGAAGATCAGATCAGCGTCGAAACGGTGGACTACCACCCCTTCGGTTCGACGGGCGTCGTCGGTGTCGGCGAACGACACATAGGTTTCGCGGTCACCAATCTCGACCCGGCCTAACTCGGTTGCGGATGGGAAGCTGGCCCGGTAGATCAGAATCAACAGCGAGAGAACTACCCCAAGGATTACGCCTTCGAGGATGCCAAGGAGGAGCACTCCGGCAAATGAGATCAAACCGGCGTAGAAGTCCTCCTGACGGACCTTCAGCATGCGCCTCAGCTTGTGGAAGTCGATCAGTTTCCAGACGGCGTGGACCACGATTGCACCCAATGTCGCCTCAGGCAGATGGAAGAACAGTCCGGTCAAGAAGAGAATCGTGATGATCGTTATCACCGCTGCGATCAGTCCGGTCATCTGCGTCTTTTGACCCGCAGAATCTCCAGCGGCGGTCTTCGACAGTGAGCCGTCAACCACAAACCCCTGAGATATACCGGACCCTAGGTTGGCGATTCCGAGCCCGATCATCTCCTGATTGGCGTCGACCTGATACCCGTACTTCCTGGCGTACTCCTTCGCTGCAGCCAGCGACTCGGCGTAGCCGACTATCACGATTGCCAGGGCCCCGATGATGAGCTCACCGAGTACGACGCCGGCGGGCCAACCCGGGAGGCCGATCGGTGGAAGACCCGACGGGATCTCACCCACGATGTGAATCCCAGCGTCCTCAAAGCCGAACGCAGCCGACGCAAGAATGGCGAATATCACGACAGTGAGAGCCGCGGGGATTTTCGGGGTGAACTTGTGCATCAAGAAGAGCACCGCCAGAGAAACGAATCCGACAGCCATCGAGCCCAGGTGCCAATCGCCGATCTGGGCGATGATGTCGAGGAACTCCCGCACCACGCTCTGTCCCTCGGCCTCGATTCCAAACATCTTGTCGAGCTGTCCGACCGCGATCGTGATGGCGAGGCCCACGATGAACCCGTCGAGCACCGGCTGTGACATGAAATTGGCGATCCAGCCCATACGGACCAAACCAAGAATCACCAGGATGGCTCCGGTGATGATCGCCAACCAGGACGTGGCCTCCCAGAACGTCGCTGCATCCGAGGCCACAAGCCCGCCCACAGTTGCCGCCGACAAGATTGCGACCGTCGAACTTGGACCCACGAACAGGTGCCGGCTGCTGCCGAAGATCGCATATCCGAGGAGAGCAAGCGGTGCGGTATACAGACCAGCCTCTGGCGGGACGCCGGCGATCCCGGCATAAGCCATCGCCTCGGGCACCAACAAAGCCCAGACAGTCAGACCCGCTACCAGATCCCAGCGGAGACTCTCACCCCAGTCATATTTGGGCAGCCAACCAACGACTGGCAGATACCGCTCGACTCGCGACTTTTCATCAGGTCTGGTCAATGGCACGACGACAATCTACCGGATGATCTCAGCGATTGGGCCATGCCTTTTGCTCCAACTCCTCCTTGAATGGCCCGATCTTGGCCGCGGGGATGATCGATTCGCGAGCCACCCGGGCATGACGGCCCCTGACCGCAAGAGGCGCAAGAGCAAAGACGTGGCTCCCTTCTTGCTTGGGAAAGCTACGCCTTTACACGACCACGGTCGAGACCGCACACAATGACTCTCCAGTGCTAGACGTAGCCGTTGGACCCGAGCCATCGTGCTGAGAAGTATCCGCCACCCGAGGGAATGTAGAACGTGGCGAACCGATAGATGACAGCCGCGGTAAAGGCTGTGGTCTGGTCAACGCCGAACATCACCAAGAACCCTGTCAGGACGGCTTCTGTGACTCCGACGCCACCCGGCACCGGGATAACACCGCCAAGGAGCCCGGCGGCGATCACTGTGGTCGTGGTATCGAACAGACTCAACGAGACGTCGAGGCTCCTCAGGATCAGCCACATGCTTATCCCGAGGACGAGTCTCGAACCCACCTCACTGGCCAGCAGGGCAATTGTCCGCTTCGGATTCTTGAGAACGTCGGCGAGGGCAGACCACGCCGAACTCAAAATCGGTAATACCCAGTCGCGAAGCTTCTGGACATGGCGAACCAGGTAGACAATTACGAGGCCGAGCACCGTTATGACCAGGACGACCAGGCCCCACCTCACCTCTCGGGGTTCGAGGTCGAGACTCAACCCACCAAACAAGAACGCGAGGAGCAGAACAGTGACTTCGACGAGAAGACCTGCGAGGGTGTCGATTGATCCCTGAACCACCGACTTGGTGTAGCTCAAACCGTACTTCTTCAGAAACGTGACGGTCGCAGCGATACGCCCAGCAGAGGTGGGCACGGCCAGCGAAATGAACATGATCGCCGACTGGAGAACCACCACCGGTTTGAGCGGTATCGGAGTTCCAACTGCGGCAAGCATCGCCGTCGCTTGCGGAAAGTAGACCAGCTGCCCAATCAGGAAAGCGACCCCGACCAGCACCCACTGGGCGTCCTTGGCCACATCCCACACCGCTACGAAGTCGATCCCTGCCAGCTGAGTGATCAGGAAGTAGGCCGCCAGAAGAGTGAATCCGGTAGAGACAAGGCTTCTCCCCGAAACGCGCCTCAATTGGACGGACTCCTCCTTATCTTCGTCCTCGATCGACAAGACCCGCTCAAGTTCAGCGCGGATGTCATTAATCACGGCTTTGGGTTTCTCGACAGACCGACTCTTGGTCTGCGAGCTCACCGCCGGGACTTGCACATACGGCAGCGTCGAGTGCAACGCCTCGTCGCCCAATCCAGCCTTAGCCGTCACAACCGAGCGCTCCACGCCGACTATTCCGGCAAGCACGAAGAGCAACTCGACCACGTCAATGGCAATGCGCGTCTCGGATGCACCGAGAGATCCGGCGGCGAAGTCTCCGATCTGGTGGCCATCATCGCTTACGAACACGGCCTCTCCATTCAGGCCACCATGGGAGATTGCAGCCGAGTGCAGGTGAGCGACCGACCCCCAGATTGCAGTCAAGTCGCTGTCTGAGATGGTGGCGGGATCGACGGCCCCGAGACGTTCGCCCGACGTCTCGACTGCGATGATTGCGACATCATCGTCACCAGTACCTGCAGCCAGCACGCCTGTCACCGATGCGCCAGTGCGTGCCGCCATGACCGTGACCAGTGCTTCGTGTTCGACACTCTGCATTCGTGTTAGCGCCAGCGTGGATTCGGCGTCTCGGTACCAGAGATACCTCCAGGCGCGGGCGAACATCTGAGAATCCGTGGCATCCCGCCCATAGGCTTTGATCTCAACTCTCTCATAGACATCGCTTGCGCCGACGAGACGCCGCACCCCCCAGCTCTGATCGACGCTGAGCTGCACGTTCGACACGGACACTCCTAGATTGTTCGCCGTTCTCTCAATGGACGCCGTCTCCGGGTACCCGCGGGGTGACCCGAAGACCAACAACACAAGCTCGGCTGCTGCAGCACCCAAAGCCACAGCGCCAACAGCGCTGGAGGGCAGGCCAAAGCCCAGCAACACACCGGAAGCCGCAGCCAACAGGATCACGACCCAGCCGAATTGACGCACCGGCCGTGTCAAGTACGGAGCGGCAGCGAGCAGGACAGCGGTGATGATCGTTACTCGCAGGATCGGAAATTGAGCGAGCGGATCGGCAAGCGCCAACTCAGGAAGAAACCGAGGCCACTCGTCGGTGATCAGACGTGTCAGTACCGTTCCCAGTAAGGCAGCACCCGCCAACGCCAAGACGATGTCTCGGAAGGCTCCCGACGCGACCCGCCGCTTGACCGCAACACCGACAATCAGTCCAACGGTGTACAGCCAACAGAGTCCAAAGATTAGAGATGTCGTACCTGACAGCCAATCCGGCACCCATTCGACAATCTCCCTGGCGGCAACTGCGACATCAACTTCCCGGCTCCACGCCCACAAACCCAAAAGGAAGAAGATCAGCCCAAAGGCCATGCCGACCGCATCCGTCGCCCGCCGAGCCCTGGGCTGACCGCTGGGTCGGACAAAGTAGCGACTCTCAGTCATGGCAAACTAGACCCCCAGAACGCGACGTTCGACTCGGAAAAGGCGTTCAGGGCAGAATCCACCAACCGGAGCGGCCAGCCGCCTTGGGAGGTATCTGTCGATGAGATCGACCAACGGTACGAAGAGAATGCCCACGACTGTTGCTATCACCAGCTGCACCACCAGGCGCGAGAGTTATGCGGACACCCAATAGATGATCGCTGAGGCGGGCACGATCCGACGAACGCCCAGCTTCGTCTGCCGAAGGGTTGGAAACCGTCGGTGAGCGTTGGGTCAGCCATGTTGAACAGTCTTACAGCAATGGAACAACGGCATCCGGACGACCGCGGTTAGACGGATCATTCTTCCGGCACCAATTCGGTCCGACCTTCGGCGTCCGAGTACCGGACTATGAGGGTGGGCGTATACGCGACGGTCAACACAACCGGTTCGCCGAACGACTCTGCAATAGAGTCCTCAAGCTCTTCTACGGACGGTATCTGTCCGACGCCGGCTAGCAGGATTCCAACTTCGGCTCCGTGGTCCGGCTGACCACAGACTGACCACATTCTCTCAGCCGTACAGCAGTTCGGCCACAGCTTCGGCTGCTTCCCTGTCGAGATCCTCAGAGACATGGGAGTAGATATCCAACGTGGTTTGGACTGTTGAGTGACCGAGTCTCTCGGAAACAACCTTGTAGTGGACGCCGGCCCGAAGCCGGTTATGGGCGCTTCTCAGCAATCACGGCATTCACCGCTTATGCAACTCTTCCGTCTTCCTCCGAGTTGTGCCGCTATTCGTCTTCGTCGCCTGAATCGCCGTCGCCGATGGCCTCGCTGTCGTCGGGAACCGCTATTGCTTGAAATCCCTCAGCAGCGACTACGTCTCCATCGGTTACGACGGTTGCTCCGCTGGCTGCGATGACCCCGGTGTCGGTGTCTTCGACAATAGTGATCTGAGAGACCATGGCGGCGTCGTCGTCTTGGGCAATCACCGTCCCAGATACCGCAGCAACTCCGGATGCTTCGTCAGAAAGGAATTCCAGATTGGCGGCCGTATCGGCGTCCAGAGTGTGTTCAGCGAGCTTCGAGTAGCCCTCCATGGCCTTGGTCAACTCCTTCAGCCATTTCTGATCGATGACAGCCATTAAAGACGATGTACCGGGTTCGAGATCCTCTGCCGCCTGCTTGAGTTCGTCGTTCGCCAACGCGGCCTTGGCGATTGCGCCACTACCGGCTCCAAGTCCGGCCCCCACCAGAGCACCGGCTATGAGCGACGGCGGGAAGATAATCCCCACGATTCCGCCAATAAGGGCACCCTTGCCAGCCCAACTCTTCGCCGAGGGAATGCCTACCTGGGTAACCGAAGCCTCACCATCGACTGATCGGCGGACGACTGCAGCTTCAATAATCTCGATCGACCCATCCTTGGCCATCTGCTCAAGCTGCTCGACTGCCTTGTCAGCACCATCCTCAGTTGGGAAGGTTGCCATTACTACTTGCGTAGCTTCCAATTTGTATCCTTGGTTGGGGTCGCAAGACGATAGACCCGCGGCTTCTAGCCTCTAAATCCCGAACAGCCTCATCTTCATTAAGTCGCGGGGTTGGGACGAACCGATATCAAGACCATCTTCATTCGACTCCCACCTGACCAAATCAGTCGCGCAACCCCGCACATAACGGCACTTATGCGTGCCCTATCTGACCTCCTTGGCTGCGTCTACCGACCTATGACATTTCTCATCTATGAAGAACATCGTCCAAAGCTGTCGCTGCCAGGCGATCGGTGCCTTTAGATCCGTGCAGATAGATCCGAGCTGTGACGTTGGTATCGCTGTGGCCGAGGCGCTCTGAAACGGTGGCGATGTCGGTTCCGTTCTGGAGTGCAACGCTCGCCATGGTGTGGCGTAGTCCGTGAACTCGGATCCACTCCAACCCTGCGTCCTTAACTAGGCGTCGGAGCCGTTTCGTCACGTAGTCAGGTCGGACGGGCCGGCCATCGGCTCCTGAGAACACCAGGTTCATCTCGTCGTTCCAAGACTCGACTGCGAGCCGATCCTCGGTTTGGACCATACGGTGAGCCTTCAGAGAATCAATCGTTGAGGGTCCCATGGCGATCGTTCTCTTGCTTGATTCAGTTTTTGGTTCCTGGAATCGAAGGTCTGGTCCGACATGGCCCAACGACCTTCTGACCGTCAGTGTCTGACTTTCTAGGTCGATGTCTTCCCAAGTGAGACCCAAGGCTTCGCCTCTCCTTAACCCGGTGGTGATCAACAGGATCCATAGCGCTTCGAGCCTGTCTCCACGAACGGACCTGATGAACCCCCGGGCGTCGGATTCACTCCACGCTCTTAACGGCTGTTTTTCATTCTTCAGAGTCTTGGGAGCATTTCGTCCGACCATGAACCCAGACGGGTCGGAGACGATCACGTCACGTTCTACTGCGAGAGAAAGGATCGATCTCATGGTGGCTCGCATCTGGCGGAGTTTCGCTTTTGAGTCACCTTGATTGATCCTTCTGGAGAGCATCCCCCGGAGCACCTCTTTGGAGATGTCTGTGACTCTCACGTTTCCGATCTCGCTGGAGACGTTTCGTGCTCCACGGAGGTACCAGAGAACCGTTGACTCCCTGAGGTTCTCCATCGACACCTCCTCAGCGAGCCAAGGCTCCCAAAACCGTTCGATGAAGTCTCTGAGCTTCAGCCTGGGATGTCCCCGAACGATCCGTTCACCACCGGCCCTCGCTCCTGCCTGACGGTCACGCCAGTTGCGAGCGTCCTGGATACTCGAAAACGTCCTACTGGTGGCTTTACCGTCGGCCCACACCTGGACCTCATAGGCCGGCTTGCCTTTCCCGTCGCTGCGGGTTCGTTTGCGGATCCCCCGCTCCAAACGCTCATAAACGTATCGGGGTGGAGAAGGAGTCTCGACATCCGTCTCTTCAGGAAGCTCTAGGAATACGGGGACTCGGTTTGTGGGTGGTTGCTCTGTAGGATTGGTCACTGATCACCTTCTCAGTTTGCGCTGTGGGGGTCTGATCGTTGGCCCGTCGGTGTTCACGCACCGGCGGGTCGCTTACATCTACTCCAAATTCTGTTTCCTATCGGCACGGTTTTTCTCCCGTTCCGACTGTTGTTCTCTTAGATAGCTCGTGTTGTGTAGCCAGAGGGTGAGGGCGTCTCGTACCGCCTCTCGGAGTTGCATCCCGTTTGCTTTTGCCTCGTCTCTGACACGGTCACGAAGGCCCTGATCAATCGGTACGTTCAAAGCTCGTTCAGTGCTGATCCGTTTCACCATCATCTCCTTCCATCATATCAGAAACCTTAAGTTTCTCTAAATCGACTGCTCGCAGGAGGGGTAGATGTATCACACGTTTTACTGACTAATTCTACCCTCGTATTCTGCAACTGTTGCAGAACTCCTTATCTTTTTAAGGACTCTCCCTTGACATCTATAACAGATGGGTCGTACTGTTATGACCCAGAGGTTCACGCCTCCTATGTCAGCAACTGATCTCCGGGGTATCGAGAGATAGATGATGTTGCGTTGACAAAGGAGGACAGATGATGATGCAAACCTCAACACCAGCGGCCGATCGGCTGGCGCAACATGGTGTGACCCAAACCGACTTGGCTCTGCTGCTCGGGCGGACCCAACCATCACTGTCTCTTGCTTTGTCAGGCCAGCGGAAGTTTACCGACGGTCTCGAACCAGTGATCGCTGCTCTCCTCATCGGCAAAGGGATGAAACCTGACGCCGCTTTGAAAGAGGCGGGGGCGATACGACGGCTGGCAGAGTCGCGATCGAATTTGACGTGAATGAGGTATCGAAAGTGACCTTCATCGCTGATATCAGCAAGTCGACAATCCTCAAAGGCCCAGCGTGACCGCCACGACCTGGATACCTCGACTGTGGTCCGCCTCGCCAAGGCCTTGAAAATGTCTCCGGAGAGGCTGGTAGCTGTTGACGGGTAGATGGAACGCGAGATACGACATCCTGCACTGGAAACTCCAATTCAGTGAGCGGTTGATCGTCTTCGGCGACGGAACAATGACAGCGCTGTGCCCAGCTCATGATGACGACAAGGGCGTCCTGACTGTGTCGGTACAACACAAGGATGTCGAGATTCACTGTCAGGCTGGATGCCATCGGAACGACATCTTGCGCTCACTTGACATCAACCCGGGCCGGATGAAGTCAGAGGACGACGAATCCCCGGTAGCCAGGCCAGGGCGGAGCGGGAATCGAAAGCGCAAGCCGAGACCGGGACCGGAGACTCAACACGAGAAACCGGCGCACCGATTGCGGTTCGGAAGTGCCGAACCCATCGTCTCGGAAGGACGTGTCGACGTGTACAAGGCTGATGATCTGCTCGGGTGGGCAAACGAGCCTCTTGAATGGAGGGTCAGGGGATTACTGCCAAAGGGCACCTACACCATCGTCGGAGGGGCCAAGAAGACTTTCAAGACCACTCTGATTTCCGCCGAACTCGCCTATGCCATTGCCAATGGCGTGGACTGGTTGGGTGCACCCGGGTTCGAAGTGCATGCCCCCTGTTCTGTGATCGTCCTCATCAACGAAGGGGAACGCCAGTTACTGAAGACCCTCGACCGGATACGGAGTCGAAACAACAGCGAGAAGATAGGGCCGATCACTGTCGTCCCAGCCCAAGGCCTCAAGTGGAGCGACGAAGACCTGGAGTCAGCCCTACGCAAGGCAGTCGCTTCATTTCGTGCCGGCCAGGCCATATTCGATGCGACGTATGGATTCATCGAAGGTGACACCGAGGCATCCAACATATTCGCTATGGGTGAACAACTCACCAACATCCAAAGGATCTGTGCCGAACTTGATCTCGACCTGATCGTCGTTCATCACCTGAAAAAGAACCAACGAGCGGGAAAGCCCGACCTCGACGACCTGGCATGGGCCGGGTTCGCTGAGTGGGCGGACTCGTGGATCCTGCTCAAGCATGTGACACCACCGGACATCGCAAACGGCAACTACCGAATCGGAGCCGTCGCTGGATCTCGGCAGGGATATGAATTCACCTACGAGATAGAGGGACATAGTGGGCCGTTCGACATTGACACGCTCGCCCCACTCAAGCCACCCGAATGGACCGTTTCGCTAGTCAGCAGCGACCAGGCTGAGAACTGGGGTAAGAAAGACAAGCGGCGCAGCGAGGGCGACGAAGGCATCCTCTCAATCGTCGAATACCGGTCGTTCGAACTAACCAAGTCACAGCTCGCAGAGGAGGCACCCGGGGGCGACCAACAGAACCGTGATGAGATAGATCGAATGTTGAGGGCAGGCATTCTCGAAAGCCGGAACCTGCCAAGAAGAGAGGGCCCACGCACGGTTAATCGTGACCTGATCGGCCTACCCGGTCACGAACCACCGGAGATTCTGATCAAGGTCGGTCCCCTTAAGGAATGACCAACCAACCATTGTTGCCCGGGGCGGGGGAACAGGTGGGGCTGTTCCCCGCCACCGATACCCCTTTTGCCCAACAACGGTCACCAACCGCGGTTCAAAAGACCGGTGTTGGAGCCGCGAAAGGGCGGCGAGTTTCCACGACCAGCAATCATTACTCCACCAGGTAGAAGCCAGGCCCGAATCCCAACGGGCACAGGTCAAACGGAGCTACCGGGGGTTGCGAGACACGTCAACACAGGGTGGCGTGTCCCGTCTACGTAGAGGAACCCATCCCAAGATCACAGCGTGCTCCATTTTGGTTCGTTGGCAACACCGGTCACTTAACCCCGTGTTAAGCGCTACTCCCCTGACCTGGCCAGACGAGGCCGTTTATTGGCCGTTATTGGTTCCGAAGGTAAGGAGAGAGGTGTGCAACCCAGCACCCTGGGGGGATACATGCAGGAGGCGTCCCTGAGGAACTACCGCGGGGGTCTTCGTGGGAAATCGCCCGCTACCCACACACGAGTTGGTGGTAACGCTGGGAATGTCACTCCCCCACCAACGGTCAAATTGGGTCTGGTCAGCGGAGCCGAGGTAATGGATCGCACACCGGATGGTTTCGGCTAGATCAACCGCTTGTTCCAGCCAAGACGCACATGCCGAAGGCACACTCACCTTTGCCGTCGTGGATGGCCGTCGTCCGGTGCACAGCCCTGCGCTGACTTTGAGACTTTCGACTTCGTCCGGCTGGTAGTCAGAGAGCCTCTCTCAATTTGCGCCAAGATTTTCTGGTGAAACCCCTTTGTGAGTCACCAGGTACGGCTGGGCGAACCAGAAACGCAGGCCGCAAACAACGCCTGCAGTCTCATCGGTTCCCTAGGACCAAGGTAGACCAGCATCGCCCACGGTCCGCAAGTCAACCCGGGTCGCTCTCAGATCCACGACCACGACGCTCTTCGTCACAGCAAGCAGTCGCCGATCGACCAGCCACCTAAAAGCCTCTTCGTGGTCCATCTCAAAGGCGTCCATAACTCGACTGATGGCATGAGGTGCCTGAACCGGAACTGAGAAACCTTCCGATCGCAGGTAGGTGAACCATTCGCCAACTGAACCGAACTGTCCTGGTTCGGGGACGTAGCCACCGCTTTTCGAGGGTCCTTTCATGTCTTCCATATCCGCTCTCCTTCCAAGAAGCCGAGAACGGACACAAACCAGAAGACCCCTCACTAGGAAGGGTCAAGGTTCGATGTCTATGTCTACATCGTTCAGACCAAACAGTCTGCCGGCGGTGGCACCTTCCCTTACGGGGGTTGCCGGGCTATCACGGGGCCGGATCCCTCAAGCCGCTCTCGATGTGTTGTGAACTCATTGTCTCACATGGGTCAAATCTCTCGGTCGGTGTCTCCGCCCGCTTGACGGCATCGCCCCAAGCAGCCCCATAAGTGCGGACGCTCACCAGGCCGGAATCAACTCAACCGCCGGAACAACTCACTCGTATCTATGTGAACGGGCGGTGGCCAGACCACGGGGACAGCGGGAGGCCAGATGGGAACGTAGGTGTCTACCCCAAGGCCCGTTTGGATCGTCAGTTCTGGATTGAGGGGATAGATCGTGGCGACGAAGAAATGCCCGATCAGGAGTAGTACCTGATAGAACTCGACCCCAGTTTCATTGTGGGTGACACTCTTGACATCGAACCGCAACGTCAGGTCGTCGGAAGCGCATCCGATCATGACCGGAACGGGCGGGGTTTGGTAGCGTCGAAACCCCCGAAAGAGATCCAATGGCGGTATCACGTTCGTCGGCTGCGCTGCCAGCAATACGTAAGCTGGTCTTGAATCCCCATCGAGCGAGGTGCACCTGCCCTGGTTGAAGGATGGTTCTGGGCGATGTGTCCCGGATCATTGTCGTGACGATGGGCTTAACGGCTGTCTCCATCTCACCCATCCATACGCTGTTACATGGTTCACAGAAGCGTTTGACCTTGATATCAAGGTCAGTCACAGCTCTGTCACCCCAATGTGACGTTTTGAGATGGAACCGTTCCACGCCCTGAGCCTTGAGCCACCCCGAAAGCCAGAGAGGGAAAACATGCTCTGCGGTTGTTTGGGCGCGACCACAGAACAGACACGACCGACCACCACTCTGGCCGCTCATGTCAGACAATCTACGCCAGCAGACAATGGGCTTAGAAGTGAATGGGTCGCACAGCAATTCTGTTGGGGTCGATCATTTCAATATTACGGTCCGTGATGCCCTGGGACAGGCGAACTCGCAGCCGTTATGTACGGCTATTGAACGGGTTTGGGTTGTGGGAAGGCCCACGATCCGTCGAGGATCTCCTTCCGGGGCCGATAGGCGCGGAAGAGGTAGCACCATCCCGGCACGATCGGCAGGTAGTTCCGTTGGTCCGGATCGCCGCCGAAGTGGATGGTGACGCTGCCGTCGGCATTGTGTTCGGCGGTGACGCCGTTGTACGAGTAGGCGTCGAGATCGTTGATCGGGATCCATCTCTCGGAGTCGTACAACGTGACCGACCAGAAGGCATCGACGGGAACGTCGGCAACATGGAGCGTATAGGGCGTCTGGCCGTCGTTTCGGTCCGGCGTGGTGATCCCGTACGTGCAGCCGACAGCGGGCAGCCCCCCCCAACCGACTGCAGCACCCAATGTCCAATAGACCGGATCGAGTTCCTCCTTGATGCCGAAGAACTTCGATGAATCGGTCGCCACCGCCCCGACGACGTTGACCGTCTTGCGCATGTCCTCGACCTCGTGCTGGTCCCACGCCGGCACATCGAACACACCGACGTCGGCCTGCTGCACCGAGACCTGGTCCTGCAGCGCGTGAGCAGCACGAAGGTCGGCCTGATCGGCCGGGTCGGCGAAGGTGCGCACGGCCAGGAACACGTAGCGGCTTCCCACGGACTCGGCGGTGAGGGTGACCTCGGCCGGGCTGTAGCTGACCTCGATCGAGTGATCCTGGCTGACGGTCATCAGCGAGTGGTACCTGTCGCCCGGGTCGGGCAGTTGCACCGTGAGTGGCGAGGTGAGGTCGAACACTCCGAAGGAGTAGAGCGTGTCGCGGTTACCGCTGACGGTCACCTGGTTGTGGACGTCATACGGAGCGCGGTAGTGAACCAGCCGTCCGAAACAGTCGAGCTTGGCGATGTACCCGCGAAACTGGAAATCGGACTCGGCCCGGACATAGTTCCCGATCGTGACGAGTGGGGCGGTGGCTTCGGACATCTGCACTTCTCATACACTACCGCCGACCAGAAGTCCTTGGCCGGGAGGTCGACGGGCAGATTGAGTCGGTAGTTCTTGGCGCCATCGAGATACTCGCGGCAGAGCGGGATCCCCGCCACGTCCATCGAGGCGATCCGCGTGGGTTGTGCCGACATTAGGAGTCTAAGAGAGACACCCGCCCGCCCAAAACCCGCACCATGTCCGCCGCCACCACACGCACATATGTACATTTGTACCGTTATGTATTCCGTCCTACGTCGAGATGGGTGTGACGTTGTCCTCCGTTCGGACTGGTTTCGTGCCCTTAGGTTGGGCTTGGATGACTGACACTGCTTCGGGCCTTGATGGTGTTCTACTTCGGCGGGAACCGAAGGTGGAGTCGGCAGCCATTGCTGGGGTCTTTTTCGCTTTTTTGAGTGGGGCTGCTCAGTGGCTGATCTTGGGGCCGCTTGGGATGACCGGCGGGGAGCTGGATGATTGGCTGGCGGACGATCCGGCGAGTGCCTTTTCACTGACGCTGGCGTTGAACCTCGCAGCGTTTGCTGCGATCGCGTTCCTGTGGTTTGTTGCGGTCATTCGCCGGAGGGTGGGGAACCGGGAGGACCGGTTCTTCGGGTCGGTGTTCTTTGGGGCGTCGATGATCCTGTTGGCAACGTGGGCTATTGGGATGTGTCTGATTGCAGCGCCGGGGTTGTTGGATGAGGACACTCTTAGGGAGGGTGGGGGTAATCCGGTGTCGCTCATTGCCGCGGGTCGGGCGCTTCTCTTGGTGATGCTGCCCCGTTTCGAGGCGATCTTTGTGATAAGCACCTCCACAATCCTGCTTAGAACGCGTGCTGCGCCGAAGTGGTTGGCGGTGTTCGGCTATTTGGCCGGTCTTGGACTGATAGTGCTGCCGGCATTCGACGTGTCGACACTGGCTGTGTTCCAGCCGTGGGTGCTGATTCTTAGTGTCGCCATCTTCTTCACTGCTCGGTACTCGGAGACCTGACATTGCGGAACGTCCATCCATAGAGTTGACCGGTCATGACAAGAGGGTCCTAGACCCTTCACGTCTGCTCGCCTTCTCCGATGGCGTGCTGGCGATCGTCATCACCATTCTCGTACTTGAAATGAAAGCGCCACGCGTCACTGAGGACTCCAGCCTTGCAGACGCCCTGGTTGAGATACGTCCCACGTTCGTCGCCTTTGTTATCAGCTTCTTCACCGTCGGTGCCTACTGGGTGTGGCATCGCCCGCACCTTCTCATCGGTGCGGTACTCGAACACCGTTCTGGTCTGGCTGAACCTGTTCGCACTGTTCTCCATGGCGTTGATCCCCTTCGCCACTGGACTGCTGGGGTCCGACAATCTGAACGCTACCGCCATCCGCTTATACGCCCTGGTTCTACTCGGGGCATCAATCGCCGAACTTATCGTCGACCTCTATCTGGAGAAGAGACCCGTGTTGCTTTGGGAGCCGATTCCCAAAGACCAGAAACGAGTATGGAGAACCAGGTCCGGGTTCCTTCTCGTCTCCTACGGTCTAGCCGCCCTACTGGCAGCCGAAACCCTGTGGCTCAGCCTGATCCTCTTCGCCCTCGGACCCGTCCTATACCTGGTGATGCTCCTCGTCAACAGACGCAGGCACGTCAGTATCACCCGCCCTGTCAATACGCGAAACGGCTAGCTGCCACAGGTCCATCTCGACCTCTTCCTCGTGATCCATGCCAGCGCACTCGAACCAAAGGTGACGAATCAGCTCAACACCGAACGCCGAAAGAAACCATCTACCCGTAACCGGCATTGTGATCGGCCGACCTGACCGCACATATGTGCCGGTTGTGCGTCTCGCTGGGAGTTACTGGTGGAGTGTGATTTCGCTTGGTCGCCAGGTCTTGTCGATCCAGGATTGTTCGGGTCCGTACATCCGCAAGGCTGCAAACCAGCTTTTACCGGGGATGGTTTCAAGCCAGTTGTGCTCGTACCCGTCAGGTGCTTCGGGGGCGAAGTAGACGTCGAACGACCCGTCGCCATTGGCACGGAGGTTCGAGTCATCCGAGCCGACTGTGGGGAATCGTTGGCCCGTTTGAAGCTGCGACCTTGTCTGAGTGTCGTAGACAGTGACCGCCCAGAAGTCGTTGACCGGCACGTCCGGCGGCAGATGGAGCCGGTAGGTCTTCGCTCCGTCGAACGGTTCCTTGTCAGCGTCAAGAAACGCTATCCCGTAGTCGGAGCCTCTTCCGGGGACGCTGACCGCCATCGCTGGTGTCACCGCGGTGTAGGGGTAGTGGAACATGACCCGGGCATCGAGATTGCGTGCACCGTCCCTCTCGAAGAAAACGTCCTTGTCTTCCCAGCCCATCATCCAGGCACTGTCAGAGTCTGGGTAGATACGGGCGCCCTGTGACCGTGGATACCACACGATCGAACGGGCGACGGCGTTTCCAATGGCGACTGCCTCCGTCAGGAGCCTCTTCATTCGGGCGTCCGGATCGAATGGTTCCCCTTTAACGATCCCGATAGAGGCCAGAAGTCCCTTCGTTTCAACGTCGAGCATTTCATCTGACTCGTTCTGAACCAACTCGGCTACGTGCTCGTAGAACTCATAGGTGTTTGGATGGATCGTGTTGAATGCTTCTCCAGAGCCGCTGATGAACTCCATCTCCGGCGGATTCTCCCTTTCGGACAGCGAATACACCTTCAGATTCTCAACAATGTTCGCTACACCGGCTTCCAACCCACCGGCAACCGAACCCCGCATGAAGGTCCACACCCCCAACGTCCGAGACCGACACACGAAATAGCCGTCGGGCACCTTCCCGTCGTAACCAGGCGGCAAAAGCAGATAGGTGCCGCCTCTACCACCATCAGGTCCTGCAGGTCCGACATCACCGATGTATCGGAACCACATGTCGTTGAAAGCGCCCAGCATCCCGGGAGGCACGTCAACCACGATCGGCCCGTCCGCCAGATCAACCCAGGGCAATGCGTACAAAGTCGACGTGTTGCCGGTAAGGAACAACGACGCCGAATCCATCAAACCGTCGAACAACAGCACCTGACCAACCCGAGACACACCCAGCGTCTCAGGACCCTTGACCAACGCCTGAACCGACGCGCCCGACATCGCATTCAAGAACACCTCCACCCCACGGGCCCGATCGATGTAGTCATAGGCAAGATCGACCGTCTCCCTCGACGGGACCCCATCAAAGAACGACAACTCACCGACCGACGTATCAACCCGATCAGGAGTCGAAATCCCAGCCACTTCATCGGCACAACCCATCAGACACCTCCAACGAAAGACACATCCGCTGACCGGCACCGACACTAGCCTCAACGCCACAACCCAGGCGCCAGCACTCCCTGCCCGCGCCCATAACCGGCATTACGTAGCGGCCCGTCCTTGGGGAACATAAGTGCCGTGCGGCCTCGGACGCTTGAACGCGCCGCTTTGTTCCCGTCATCTGTTGAATTCGCTGATCAAGACTGGGATCACGTGGCGCGTCTCCGGCCTGACTGGTCTGCCTAGAACACCACCGGGGCGTCTGTGGGTGTGAGTATCAGGATCGAGCCCGCACGCTTCGGCTTCTGAAAACAGCCGAGTTGAGCCCAGCTGCAAACACAATGATGAATGCGATCCAGTAGGCCCATGTGAGGAGGAGGATCGCAGAAGCGAGATCGCCGTACCGGGCACCGAGAGTCACCGACTTTGGGGCAAGATAGACCACGATTGCGACCTTCAACGCTATGTAGCTGAGTCCGACGAGCGTCGCCCCCGGAAGAAGATAGAGCCAAGAATCAGCATCCTCGGCATGCGGTAGGAGCCTCGACAACACGACCCAAAGGATGGTCAAAGCGACCATCTCGCCAACGAGTTCAGCTGCCGCCCAGGTAGCTGGCCACCCTTGAACCTGGCTACGACTGCCAGCTAGAGCCGCTCCTACCAACGATGCTCCGATTACCCCGATAGGGATACTCCAACGCTTGGATGGTCGCTGCAAGCCGACATCCCAAATGAGCGCATGGGTCCGCCGAATCAGTTTTCCCAGAGCATAGGCAGACCACACAACCGCAAACACGGTGAACGCAATGGTGCCCACGCGGAGACCGTCGCTCATACCAGCAGCATCGCTGGTCGCGTCGAGTAACAAACCGGCCATTCCCAATGTTCGGGCGACTTCAGATGGATCTGCGTCAACAACGCTCGCGTAGGTGCCCGTCACCATCACCAGGAGTAGAAGAAGCGGTATCACGAACACAACGATTCGACTCGCAAGGGCGCCCGCAAGGACGGCTACTGGAATCCTTGCGTTGCTCTCGAGACCATAGAACATGGTGTCGACAAACCTCGAGGAGCCTCGTTTGGCCTCAAGAGAGAACCGAGCTTTCTTAACAGACTCACCCAGACGCCCCCTGCGCTGCTCACCTTTACCATGTGTACGCTCGGAAGAGACACCCCGGAGGTCGGACAAAGGGTGGGCGTTTGGGCTTCGATCTTCGTCGGAGGGGCTGCGGGCCACAAGACAACGTTACGGCAAGCAAGGGCGCTGGGAAGCTTGAAACCAGTTCAACGACCCAGACTGACTCCCATGCCCCGCCCATAACCGGCATTATGTGCGGTCCGTGATCCCCGACCAGGCGTACATAAGTGCCGTTATGTGCGGGTCCTACCTACGGCTGAGAGGCCGACTCGTGTCAATCGATGATCAGCAGCGTCACAGCCCCCAGAACCAAGACCCAGACGAATACTGCAAGCGCAACATCCCATCGAGATCGTCTCTTCATCTGCGATCACAGTATTCGCTTCTAAGCCACGGACACACCCACATCAGCCGCCCATAAGTGCCGTTATGTGCGGGCCTGGTGTGCCGCTCGTTCTCCTATGCCGTCGAGATACCAGGTGGTGAGGCTTCCTTTTCCTTTGACTTGGATTGGGCCGCGGAGTGTGGTTTTGAAGTCGTCTCTGATGAGCTGGTAGGTGGCTTCGGTGATCTGTATCCGGTCCGGTGTTCCGTGGGATTCCATTCGGCTGGCCGTGTTTACGGTGTCACCCCAAATGTCGTATTGGAATTTGCTGGTTCCAACCACCCCGGCGACCGCGGGTCCCGAATTGATGCCGAGCCGGAAACTCAAATCCGTGCTCTTGGCGTAGTCCAGCATTTCTAAGGCCATCGAGGAGATGGCCTGGGCATGGTCCTCCATCGAGGTTGGGACTCCTGCGGCGACCATGTAGGCGTCGCCGATTGTTCGGATCTTCTCACACCCGTATTGCACTGCCAACGCGTCGAAATGGCTGAACACCTCGTTGAGCTGATCGACCATCTCCTTGGGTTCCATCTCCGCTGCCATGGGGGTGAACCCAACAATGTCAGCAAAAAGGACACTGATCGATGAGAACCCGCGTGTCTCAGTAGCACCGGTCTCCTTCAGCTCAGAAGCCACCTCGGCCGGCAACACGTTCAACAACAGGCTTTCTGCCCGTTCCCGCTCGAAGGACAGGCGATTGACGAGCAGGCCGATTACTGGAACTACCAGGACAATCACCGCGACAACGGTGTATGTGAACAACACGGCAGGTAGCGTCGGATCGGGAGCGGGACGGCTCGCCTGCAAGGTCTTTTCGAGGAACCCAAAGACGATTGCGAGAGCAATGATGAACCCTCCGACAACGAGAGCCTCCCACCTTCTGAGCAAGAGGACGGCGACAGTGGTCATCGGGATACCCCACATCAGAATCGCACCCGAGTTGGCAAAGCCACCCATCGTCACGTGCACAACAGCGATGCCGACCACGCTGACAAAAGCCAGAAGGATGAAGGTCCCACGCGTGCTGCCCGTGGCGACGAACAAGAACCAGGCGACCACGTAGAAAAGCGCGATGCCAACCTCTACCCAACCGGCAGTAGGCTCCCCAAACCAGAAGAAAAGAACGGCGAGCACACCTACTCCTGGTATCGAACCCAGGGTCCACACAACCGCCATCCTGACGATGACCCGCGGATTCTCCATCGCCACCAGAACCCCCGACGGCTCCGTACGCGCCGCCAACCGTTCCCAGAAACTCTCCTGGTCCATCATCGGCCCTCCTTTCGAGCGTCCACTGAGTGAAGCATCCAACCGACACAGAAGACCCCAACCAACCTCAGCCTTTCAAGGGGAGTTTCGCCCGCAGCCGACAGAGACGCCCAGGACCGGTTCCACTCCCCGCACATAACCGGCATTATGTGCGAATCGGTTCGACGGAGTATCGGTCCACGACTTGATAATCGAACCTGTCACACTCCCAGTCACCAAGTGGATAGGTCTCATCTTTGAACGGCAACAGACGCGTCGCCATAGCCGTGTTAGGAGTGCTCGCGGTTGCTTGGATCGGCCTGATTTGGTTCTTCAGCCTTTACGACTCGTTCTGGTGGACTGTCCTATCGGTCGCCGTGGCGATTCCACTCCTCCTGTGGGCTTCAGCTAATAGCCGACTTCCACAGGACGCCGACGTTCTCGACGGCGAGGACAACTGAACCGTTCTGATCGAGAACCTGATCCGGTATCGCTCCCGCGCATGAGCGCCCATAAGTGCCGTTATGTGCGGCGTGTTCGTGTTCGTGTTCAGGTCTTCATCACGTCGCAGTTTGAGGTCTGATCATGTGGTCAGCTGCTCATCCACTCCGCAATGGTTGGGACAGCCTCGTCAATCGTGAGAATGGGTTGAGTGGTGAACTTCATGTACGGGGAGTATTGGATCGCATCCTCATAAAGGGAATCCAACCCCGAGTCGTCGGAAATCACGAAACCTGCCCCGGCGTCGGCATACACATAGTGTGCGACAGTGCCTTCACCGGCGCCACGTTCGCCAAAGAGGGCCATCAACTCTTGGGTACGTGCCTTGCTCGGCTCACCGATCAATTCATAGTGCGTCACAAACAACATCGAAGGGTCCTTCCGCTAGCTTCTTGATCAGGCCCATCGGTAGACCCGACCCCAGGACGAACCTACTCCCGAGCGCACTGCCCGAGTCGGGCAAAAGGTTCTGACACCCGCCCACAACGGCAAAATGAGCGGTCTAAATCGACGCACATAAGTGCCGTTATGTGCGGGTGTTTGGCCGTTGAAGTGAGGTTCGCAGCATGGGGATACCTGGCGAGGTGAGGCAGGTGTAGGGTCGTCGGTCCAACTGGAAAAGGGGAAACGTGACGGGTAGCAAGCCTCGGAACATCGTGTTCGTTTTGACGGATCAGGAACGCTACTTCGGTGATTATCCGACCGAACTGGAGGTGCCGGCTCGTCGCTGGCTGATGGACCGGGGTGTCACTTTCACGAACCATTACATCGCTTCTACCTATTGCACCTCGTCAAGATCGGTGATCTACACCGGTCAGCACATGCCGAACACTGGAATGTTCGACAATGCCACGTTCGAGTTTGTTGGGTCGATGTCTCCCCGAATCCCCACGGTGGGGACAATGCTGCGAAACGCAGGCTATTACACCGCCTATAAGGGCAAGTGGCATCTGGCCTTGGAACTCGATCCCGACCCTGACCGGGACCACAACTTTGCAAATGATATGGAGAAGTACGGGTTCTCAGATTGGAATCCGACCGGTGATGTCATTGGGAGCCCGTGGGACGGGTTCGTTCGGGACAACGGCACAATGATCGCTGCGGTCGAGTGGCTACGCACCAAGGGTCTGAAACTCCGAGCGGAGGGCACTCCTTGGTTCCTGTCGGTTGACCTGGTGAACCCCCACGACATCATGTACTACAACACGGACCTGTCGGGTGTACCGGTCCAGGATCCCGGCGGGTTGTTGTTCCCGACTACGTGGGCTCCCGACACGCCGACATACGCTCAGAGTTATGTCGATGTGGTGCCTGACAACTACGTCCAGGAGATGGACGAGGAGGGACGACCTGCTGCTCATCAGGAGTTCGAGGACGCCATGGCGGTTGCATTGGGGAGGATTCCTCCCGAGGCTGACCGTTGGCAACGTTTCAACGACTACTACCTGAACTGTTTGAAGGAAGTGGACCGCAAGGTCGATGCGCTCATCAGGGAATTGGATGATCTGGGGTTTCTCGACGAAACCGTCATCATCTTCACGTCGGATCATGGAGAGATGGGTGGCGCACACGGCATGCGGGGCAAAGGCGGCAACGGGTACGAAGAGAGCATCCACGTTCCGCTTTTGGTCGTCACGCCTGATGGTCCCGCCGGGGCCACCTGTGATGCCGTCACCTCTCATGTCGATCTGGCTCCAACGTTTCTCAATATTGGCGGAGCGGCCGGCCGAAATGTCGAAACCATCGCTGCGTCGCTCCCGGGAAAGGACCTGACGCCGCTGGTTAACCAACCGACCGGCGATCCGGCCACCGCCGGATTACGTGACGGGGCGCTTTTCACCTATTCAGGGGCGTTGACCCTCGACGCCAACTTTCTTGGCCAGATCGGAGGAATCCTGGCCGGAGGTGGAGATCCTGCCGAGATCAGACAATTGGGAATCAAGCCCGACTTCACCAAACGGGGGTTCCAACGGACATACTTCGACGGCCGCTACAAGTTCTCCCGCTACTTCGCCCCCACCCAACACCACATCCCCGACAGCATCGACCAGGTTCGCGAGCTGAACGATGTGGAACTGTTCGACCTGGCCGAAGACCCCCAAGAGATGACCAACCTTGCCGCACAAGGAACAGACCACAACAAGCTGATCGCCGAACTCAACCACAAGATGAGCACCCTCCTCCGAAACGAAATCGGAGCCGCCGAAGACGGCCGCTACCTCCCGGACATGCCAGGAATGAACTGGGCCGTCACAGAATTCATAAACATCTAACCACCCCGCACATAACCGGCATTATGCGTTGCTCGCCAGCACGCCAGAAATTATTGGTTGTTATTGGTCGGTGACTCCCAGAGGTCGATTTCGGGGAGCCAGGCACCGTCGGGCGAAACAGCGTATCGGTCTGTAACAGTCAGGTTTCATATCACTTTTAGGGGTCGAGGCATCAGCTATTCACTGGCGATTCTGGGTGCCTGTTGTAACTGGGGGTCACGAGGTCGGGAGTTCAAATCTCCCCAGCCCGACGAAGACCCCCTGGTAGAGGGGGGTTTCTCTGCTTCTCCGGGTCTTCACCGGAGGCCAGAATCGGCCGACTGGACACCAAATGGACACGCCCGCCGACGAACAGGGGTTCGATCAACCCTGGCCCATCATCGACACAAGCTTCTCGATCGCCTCGCGTTGCATCCCGGGCAGGACCGATGAGTAGATGTCCATGGTGACCGAGATCGAGCTATGTCCGAGGGGTTCCTGCACCACTTTCGGATGCACACCGGCCTTGAGCAGCGCTGTGGCTTGGCGGTACTTGATGGCGGTCTTCTCGTCGAGGTTGGCGGCGTCATATGGGACGAACATCGTGTCAGGGTTCCAAAACGCCTCACCAGACTTCTGGTAGCTGAGGATCAAGTCATGCTGAGACGAGTATCGGCGAGTCATGAGTCCCTTGGGAGCGGTCCGATCTCCGCGACGTTCGCCTGGATGTTCGGTGTTATCGGTTTGCTCAGAGGTTCGTTTATGGGGTTGCTGATTCTGATTCTTGCCGGCGTGTTGACCTACATGTCGATTACGAACACCCGCGACCGGAGACACCGGGAGCTTCTCGAGGCGACACGAAACAAAGACGACGAGGGGGTGGTGCCCTAGATCCATGATCCCCCGTCACACAGTCTCTGAAAGAAAAGCGCCACCGTCGACTACTCGGCCGGCGAAGGGGCTATGAGACGCCCTTTGACCCGACCTTCGAGAAGAAAACTCATGTAGGCGGCGTTGGGACCCTCGACCAGTTCCGCAGTGATGATCAGACGCTCCCGAGCCGAGAATTTTGGGTTGCATGTCGTCATAGTCAGCCAACTGCCCTCCCTGTCCTCGGTGACCCAGACGTCGGTGGGTTCGACCACGAAACTGTCTCTCACCACATACACATGGATGCCGATCGTCGTTTCTATCTCGATTCGATCCCCAGGTTTCAGCTGATCCAAGTCTAAGAATGGCCTCCCATAGGTTGTCCGATGACCCGAGATCACAGCATTTCCCGCCTGCCCCGGCAGCGGCGTCCAAGGCATGTGCCCAGGGCCCTTCCTCAACGTTTCGACGGTCACCCCTTCGAAGACAACCGCTTCCAGGTCGAGGCTCGGGATAGACAGATAGGCGAACTCGGTATCTTCCGCCGGCTGGTCCTCGGCGTAATACTCGACAACCTCGGGAGCACTCTCCGGCGCAACATCCGCAACAGAAACCTCCCCGACCTCGAGGACCGGCACTTCTTCGACCTCGGGAAGATCCTGTCTCGTCTGGACGAAACTTTGCTCTAGCTGAATTCCAGCCGCTGCCTGCACCCGCCCATTGGCAACATCAGTTCCGAAGACCTGCCACCCAACAAAGCCGATCCCGAATAGGCCGCTCCAAACAAGCGTCCACCCAAGGACCTGCACCCATCGCCGCATACAAGAAGGCTAATTCATGCTCCGGCCCACCACCAGCGGAAGAGTCACGCATGCCTGTTCACCTGGGATCCTCCTCTCTAGGTGGTCACCTAGCACTCTCCGTGCCAATGAGTCGTTAGACCTATAAAGACCAGGGCGAGAAGCCATAGCTTGAGCAACAAGCACACCTGGCTTGGCGCCAGGCCGATCGCTGGGAGGCGACACAAATGAGATTCAATACCCGCGCTGGAGTGCAGGAACCTCGAGCCGTAGCGGCCTTTGCTGCACTTGCAATGCTCCTTTCGATGATTCCGGTGTTCTTCGCACCTTTGACGGCGTGGGGTGCGGAAGAGCCGGGGTCGAACCCGGTTCTCTCCGTAGCTGAATGTGGCATCGACGTGCTCATGGTTCTCGATGAGACCGGTTCGATCCGGAACAACGGCGACGAACAGGCCGTCAGAGACGCCTTTAACGCGTTCATTGGGGCCTTGGATGGGACCAATTCGTCCGTGGGTTTGATCGAGTTCTCGTCAACTCCTGAGGTGTCCGGGACAGCAGACCCCGTACCGGGTAGTCCTAACTCGGCCCGAGTCATAACGACTTCTGGATATGCCGCCCCAAGTGATCCTCTTTTGACCGGGTACACCGCGACATATGCCGGCGATGGCTACACCAACTGGCAGGAAGCTCTTTGGGAAGCCGGCGACTTCGGAGCCACCCGTGGCTACCCCGATCTGCTGCTGTTCATCACCGACGGCGATCCCAACTCGATCGACAGCGGCACCTACGGCCAGTACGAAGGCGACAAGGATCTCGCAGCCGCGCCAGCGATTCCGTATGCCAACACACTGAAGACGAACGGTGTCCACATGTTTGGCATCGGCGTTGGGCTTCCCGGTGCGCCCTCCGAAGGCCGCCTGAGTTCCGTCACCGGGCCGAATAAGGCAACGCTCGGGTCCCTCGACATCGCGACTGACGACTACATCCTCTTGTCGGATGCAGACGAAATCGCCGATGCCCTAGCCAAGATTGCCGATCAATTGTGCAACACGACGATCAACATCACCAAGTACGTGGCGGAAACTCCCGCCTACGAGTTCGACGGGGGAACCGGTGGAGATGGGTTCGAGATTGCAAGCGGCTGGGAATTCAATGTCGGTCTGGCCGAAAACAGTGGGTTCGATTGGGTCAGCGGTGGCGAACCGCCCGGCTTGACGAACGAATCGGGACAGGTTCAGTTCAAGTACAGCCTCGACAACCGGGGCGAGAAGCGTGACGTCACGATCACCGAAACGGTCAAGAGCGGGTACACCTTACTTGGTGGCAACTGTGTGATCACTCTCGAGGATTTCGACCCCTCAACCGAAGTCTTTGGGGCGAATGGATGGACGCTGACCGGCGTGCCAGATCTAGCCACCGTCGACTGTGATGTCTACAACAGCAGGATTCCTGAGTCAGACCCGACCAGGATCATTGTGGAGAAGATCACGATCGGCGGGAACGGTGACTTCGAATTCGATCCCAGCTACAACGAGCCATTCTCGCTGAAGGATGGCGAGAGCAACGACAGCGGGGACCTAAGGCCGGGTAGCTACTCGGTGTGGGAGTCAGTTCCGTCTGGTTGGGACCTGGTCTCGGCGACATGTGAATCGACCGATGATGGCGACCAGTCGACGCATGATGCGATTGACCTTGCCGTGGGAGAGACGGTCACGTGTACCTTCGTCAACAAGAAGGACACTCCTCCGCCGCCCCCTGATGATGACTCTGGGACGGTACGTGTGGTGAAGAAGATCGTGAGTGGCGATTCCACGGCCACGTTCGAGTTCAAAGGTGATCTGAGTGGTGTGATCGGCCACGATGGGGATATCACGATGTCGGTGGCTCTGGATACTCCGTTTACTTCGCAAGAGGTGGTCCCGGTGGGTTGGCAGATCCGTGATATCAGTTGTGTCGCCGACGGCGCCACCTTCCTGGCCGGAACGGATACGGCGACGATGACGGTCACCGAGGACGGCGGAGAGGTGATCTGCACGTTCAATAACATCCAGGACCAGGTCGCCGCCACGACGATCACGGTGGCTCCGACCACGGTGGCAAGCACACTTCCGTTCACCGGGTTCGACGGTGGTTCGGCCGGGCTGTGGGCGATGCTGCTGGTCGGGTTGGGCGCTCTGGCCCTCGTGGGCTCCCACGCCCTTCGCGAAGACGAGGACGCATAGACCGAACCACGGAGCACTCGATCGTCACCTATCCCGGTGATCGATTGAGGAGAAGGGGGGACTGCCCCAGGGCAGTCCCCCCTTTCTCATCAAACCTCAACCCGCTCCGCTTCCCCCTGAGGGCGACGGACCTGCAAACCATCTCCACGTGATGGACGGCTGGAATTACGCTCTACGGCTCTACAAGCCACACCCGACGGTCGTCAACAAGACCTGGACACCCCCCAACACCGCAACCAGTCGCCTGGCGGCAACCGACCGCACACAACCGGCTGGGAGGGATACTTGCGTCTGGTGTGGCGGCCATGAGAATCGTAGGTGTTACTGGTGGTGTCGATACTTACGCTGACACCCATGTGGCAGCAGCAGTCGACCACAACGGCGGATTGTGGGGATCGAATCGTTTCCCGCCGATCTGACCGGTTTCGAGGAGCTCCTCGGCTGGTTGGTCGGGTTCGGTGAAGTGGAGCAGGTTGGTGTGGAGGGCACCGGATCGTGGGGTGTCGGCCTGACCAGATTCCTCATGGGTCAAGACATCATTGTGGTGGAGGTGGATCGTCCCAACCGCCAGAAACGTCGCAAAGTCTTGCTTAGGTTTCTTTCGTTCCCCTTTGAGGCCGAGGTGTCCCCGCGATCTATCGAAGCGCTTCAGGCCTGTGCGGCTTCGGTTCCTCCTCGAGTACCCGGTGAGCAAGCGGTCACGGAAGAGCACAAGACGCGGGTTATGCCTCTAGTCACTCCGAGGTCACTCCTGTATTGTGGGTAGGAGCTGCATTCCGCCGGAAGAGCAGTCGAGGAGGAGGTGGTTGTTGTGTCCAACAACAGTTTGCAGAGTGTCCTATACGGTCTCCTGTTTGGCGTGGCGCCCGGCATTCTGCTTGGCGTGATTGGTCTGGTATTAGGCGGTGAGTGGGCTTGGACCCTCGGTTTCATCGGAGTATGGCTGATTGTTATCGGCATTTTCACGGGTCCAATGTTGGGAAGTGTCGGACCGGAGATCATGGCCGAACGTCCGGCCGTCAGCGGAGCTCTCGTCGGCGCAGTTCCTGGGGTTGTTGTCACCGTTGTTCAGATCGGAGACAACCTGTGGCTTGGTGTTCTGACTATCCTCGCGGGTTCGATTCTTGGGGGGCTAGTGGGACATTGGATCTCTGTCAGACATCCCCAGGCACAATCACCCGGGAGTGGCGGCCAACGCGCCCGCACATAGCCAAAGCACTCATGCGTTAGATGAATGCCGACGAATGGCTGGGACTAGTGGTCTGCGGGGACGGGGCTGATCTTGTGTAATCACTCCGCGGGGTGGATCTTCTGGACCATGGCAACACTGGCGAGCATCAGTAGGATTCACCCGGAATGCCACCATCAGAGACGCCTTCGGAACCCGGTTGGTACGACGATCCTGAAGGCAATCGTGGACTTCAGCGTCATTGGGACGGCGAACGTTGGGCCGGGGCACCTCGACAGCGACCACGTGAGCTGAAGTGGTCAGGGATTCTGCTGATCATCGTCGGCACAATCATCCTCACGGTGATAATCGCTCTCACCACGCGAAGTCTTCTCTGACTGTCCGGCTACCGTTTCTGGTGTTATCTGGAATGGGTTTTCATGAAGCACGAGCAGCCTCTCAACAGAATGTCCGACAAGCCGGATCTGGAGCCCTTGCGGGGCAGTTCCAGCGCCCCCTCGGTGTGGCAACGTCGTTCCGCTCGCGTCTTCGGCACCCTCTTCACCAGAACCGGAGTGACGGTGATGCTGGCCATTGCCATCGGTATCGCCCTAGCCGTCGCGATATGGGTGCTCGTCTGAGAGACCAGTCGTACGTCGACCAATGATCATGAGATCCAGTCGACCAACCAGACGATCCCCTGGATGAGTCGCCATCCCAGGTAGAGCACCACCAGCACGATCATCAGTTTGAATGAAAAGGGCGTCTTGACCTCGCCCTGGCCTGAGTGGTCTGAATCGCTCATCTCTTGGACCGATTCCTCGCTACGAAGTGAATTGGGTTGCCGACGAAGTCGTACTTGTCACGCAGACGATTCTCCAGGAACCGAAGATAGTCCTCACCGAGATCTCCACCGGAGATGAAAATCACAAACGTCGGTGGAGACACTCCGGCCTGAACGACGTAGTGGATTTTCGGTCGCCTTCCTTTTCGCACCGGTGGTGGATGGGCCTGAGTCCAGGCGCGTATATCTCGATTGAGCGGGCCGGTGGGGATTCTCTTTACCCTCGTCTCAAAGACTGCCTCGATGGCAGCACCCAGTCGGCCAACCCGGGCACCCGTCAAGGCTGAGATTCTCAGGGCGGGCGCCCATGAGATGAAGCCAAACCGGTCGGGCAGCGATGTTTCGGTCAATTCACGTTGCTCTTCATCAAGAACGTCCCATTTGTTGAGGAGTATCAGAATCCCGGCACCCGCGGCAACGATCTCGCTGGCGATTCTCTGATCTTGATGTGTCACCCCCTCTCCTGCATCGATCATGAGAAGAGCCACGTCGGCCTCTTCGAGAGCCTCTCGAGCACGGAGGACAGCGTAGAAATCGGCGTCCTCGGAGATCTGCGGCTTACGTCTGATTCCGGCCGTGTCCACGATGCGATAAGCCTCACCATCTATCTCAACGTTGACGTCGATCGGGTCTCTAGTCGTTCCGGGAGTCTCGGATACGATCACCCGTTCCTCCCCAAGGAGATGGTTGAGGAGAGTGGATTTGCCGACGTTTGGCCGGCCAACGATCGCGATCCTCGGGAGCTGATCCTCCTCATCGAACGCCACGCTTTCGGGTAACACGGCAACTACCTCGTCGAGAAGATCACCCACCCCTCTGCCGTGATATGCGCTGATACCCTGGGGATCTCCGAGTCCGAGACCCCAGAAGCGGTCGATGTTCCATTCAGCGGTGTCGTCATCGATCTTGTTTGCGGCGAGGACGATGGGGATGTCGGCAGATCGAAGAATCGAAATCACGCCTGTGTCGTCATTGGTGATCTCAGTAGTGCCATCAACCACCAGAATCACGGCATCTGCACCGGACACTGCACCCTCGGCCTGCTCGCGAATCGACCGGTTGAGATCGCCTCCTGGTTTGACTTCCCAGCCGCCGGTGTCGACGAGGATGAATTCGCGGCCAGCCCAGTCTGCCTCGAACTCGCGACGGTCGCGGGTAACCCCCGAAAGCTCCTCCACAACCGCGGACCGCGACCCGATGATCCGATTGACGAGGGTGGACTTGCCAACGTTCGGCCTTCCCACCACTGCCACTACAGGCTTGACGCTCATCATGGGTTCCTAATCACAACTTTCGACAGCCGAGCGCCATCAGATGCTGATGAGGTCCAGTGCCTCGGTCGCTGTCCATTGGCGGTCTCTCTCGATCCAGGATTCGCTGCCCGGCCTCTGCGCGGTAACGCCGGCCTCGACGAGCAGCTGGAGCGTGGTCACGAATGCGCGGAGCTGTGGGGGAAGCGGAAAGTACTCCTCCTCCTCTGTGGCGCTCCACAGATCGAAACCATGAACCGGAGAAAGCCGGTCGATCACCTGTTGAACCAGATGGTCAGGCGCCGAAGCTCCTGCTGTGAGCCCAACGGTGGCCACACCGGTCAGCCATTCGTCGTCTATGTCGCCGGCGGAGTCGATCCGGTGCGCTGCCACGCCGTTCTCATGAGACACACGCACCAGAGCCTGGGTGTTCGACGAATTGTGTGATCCGACAACAAGAACCAGGTCACACTCGGAGGCGAGCTGTTCGACTGCCTCCTGACGATTTGTCGTCGCGTAGCAAAGGTCAGACTTTCGTGCGGTCTTCAGTTCGGGAAACCGTTCCATCGCATCGTCCATGACCTTTTGCCATTCATGGAGTCCAAGAGTCGTTTGGGCGACCAGCGCCACCTTTTCCGGATCCTCGGGATCGAAGTCCCCCAACCCCACTTCTGGCTCGACAAGACTGACGGCCTGAGGAGCCTCGGCAATCGTCCCCACCGCTTCGTCGTGGCCTGAATGACCGACATAGATGATGTCGAAACCCTTCTTCGACAGTTGCCTGACCTCATGGTGCACCTTGGTCACCAGGGGGCAAACCGCGTCGATCACCACGGCTGCCCTGCCCTCGGCGGCTTCGACCACTTCTGGAGCTGAGCCATGTGCCGAAAGCATGATCGGGGCGCCCTCAGGAACCTCGGCGATGTCGTCGACGAATACCACGCCGACACGTTCGAACGCACCAACAACCCACTCGTTGTGCACGATTTCGTGAAAGCAGTAAACCGGTCCGTCGAAGATGCGAGTCATCCAGGTGAGGGCCTTGATAGCCATCTCAACTCCGGCGCAGAAGCCTCGAGGCTCTGCCAAAAGAACACGTTCGACGGTCATGAGGCTCAATGGTAGAAGCGCCCCGGAAAATCAGGACTTCGCGGAGATGAGCGAGAGGACTCGCTCGACGACCTGGTCGAACGTCAGGTCCGAGGTGTCGACCGTCACCGCCCCATCTGGAATGGTCAACGGCGAAGCATCACGGGTGGCGTCGAGATGATCTCGTCTGGCGAGGTCCTCGATTATCCGGTCGGGATCCTCACCGACCTGGGTAGCGCGTCGTATTGCCCTGACCTCGGGACGAGCATCCAAGTAGATCTTCAGCGTGGCAGCGGGGAAGACCACCGAACCTATGTCGCGTCCCTCCACGACCGCTCGCCCACCATGTTCGGCGACCCAGGCTCGCTGATGGCCGACCAGGATCCGACGAACTTCTGGATGCGAGGCGACCTGAGAAACGGAATTCGTAACGCGCTCTCCTCTGATCTCGGTAGAGACATCCTCCCCGTCGAGAAACATGAGACCGTTGTCCTGATCCATCGACATGCCACTGACGATGTGCACCACCGCATCCGAATCTGCCAGGTCGATGCCCTCTCTGAGAGCCGCCAGGGTCGCAGCACGGTAGAAAGCCCCGGTGTCGAGATGAGGCAAGCCTGCCCTGGATGCCACTGCCTTCGACACCGTGCTCTTCCCCGTCCCACTGGGGCCATCGACAGTGACGATCATCCTCTTCACGGTCGTCGAGATTAGGGCAATGAGGAGTGCTCCAGAGTCTTCTTGGTTTTTGGGTGCGAACCTCTTGACTTTCCCTCTGATCGAACGTATGTTCGATGTATGGATTGGTCTCAAGCCACCGCGGATGAGATCGACCGGGGTTTCGATCAGTTCGGCGGTCTAACCGCAGCTGGCACGGCAGAATTGTGCTCTCTGATTCAGGCTGCCGACGTCGCCCAGACCTGGATGTCCGATGGTGCCCGGTCCTTGTCTGATTGGGTTTGTGTCCGGTTGCGGGTCCGTCCTGACACCGCTCGTCAGTTGGTGCGGGTAGCGAAACGTCTTTGCGATCTTCCCGTGTTGTCTGAACGGTTTGCTTCCGGTGACCTTTCTTTGGACCAGGTCGACGCGATTTCTCGGATGGCCACGCCTGATACCGAAGCTGGGCTGATCGAAGAGGCCCTCGGTCTGTCCAATGCTCTGTTGGATCGCAAAGCCCGGAGAGCGAACCCTCCTTCGGTTTCAGATGAGAAAGGGGCTCACCGGGTGCGTGCCTTGTGGATACAACGTCAGTTGGATGGTTCCTCAGGGAAGACTGACTGCTCATCTACCCCACGTCGAACTGGAAATCGTGGAAACGGCTATTCGTGACCGGGCCGA
>Ga0255053_10000028_pt1 | contig 56088 bp, 57 predicted proteins | sample JV7_2_22_MG_FD_188635 | JGI IMG/M metagenome (GOLD analysis project Ga0255053, IMG submission 188635) | Seawater microbial communities from Jervis Inlet, British Columbia, Canada - JV7_2_22 | ecosystem: Environmental > Aquatic > Marine > Inlet | place: Canada: British Columbia | collected... | reverse complement strand
CGACCGTGCCTTCGTCGGGTCTGAGCAGACCGACGATGGACTTGATCGTCGTGGTCTTCCCAGCCCCGTTCTGACCGAGCAAGCCATAGAACTCGCCTGCCTGGATGGAGAGATCAACATGGTCGACGGCAACCGTTTTACCGAACTTGCGCACCAATCCCTTGGCCCATACCGCAGGCGGTGCCTCGGCCGCGCCTGTGGCCGACTCTTCGACTAAGTGTTGAGTCACGAGGGCAAGTATCGACGGCTTCGCCCTTTAACCGAAGCGATTACCTGCGTGTGCAGTGGTGCGCGCTATGCGCGCACCACTGCACACGCAAAAGGTCGCTTAGAAACGGTCACACAACGCCGGTACTGTGGCGCTCAGTGGAGTATCAGGCCCTCTATCGAAAGTACCGCCCGCAGACCTTCGACGACGTCATCGGGCAGGGTCATGTCACGACAACGCTTGTCCGGGAAATCGCCGATGGCAAGGTCGCTCACGCCTATCTCTTCGCCGGTCCACGTGGCACCGGCAAGACGACGACAGCGCGGATTCTGGCCAAGGCGCTCAACTGTGAGAACAGGGAGCCCGCCGGTGGGCCGTGCAACGAGTGCGCCAGCTGCGTGGCGATCACCGAGGGCTCATCGCTGGATGTTCTCGAGCTCGACGCGGCATCTCACAACTCGATCGATGACATCCGGGACATCAAGGTCAGTGTCACAACAGTGGCGTCGGTCGCGACGTCAAAGCGGGTGTTCGTGCTCGACGAAGCCCACATGCTGTCGAAGGCAGCAGGCAATGCATTGCTCAAGACGCTGGAGGAACCGCCAGAAAACGTCCACTTCGTCCTTGCCACCACTGAGCCCTACAAGCTGCTCGACACGATCCGAAGCCGAACTCAGCGTTTCGACTTCCATCCGGTTCCCATCGAGGAACTGGCCGGCCATCTCAGCGTCATTTCTGATCGGGAGGGCTACCAGACCGATCCTGCCGCACTGATCGCAATCTCCCGTCACGCCGGTGGCTCGGTGCGGGACTCACTTTCTCTTCTGGAGCAGGTTTCGGCGCTGGGGGCTGGCTCGGTCGATGTGGCAGGTGTGCGTCGGGCACTGGGGCTTGCCGACTCTGAGGCATTCATGCGTCTCGCCGAGGCGACCGCAGCTCAGGACGCCAAAGACGTCCTTGAGCTCGTCGCCGAGCTCGCAGCGGAGGGAGTCGACCTGCGGCGGTTTGTCGCCGAGTCAATTGCCTTCTTCCGTGGCGCCTTCCTCGCCCACTACGCGCCGAACCTCGCCGAGATTGCAGACGAGCCGCCAGAGATCTACGAGGCGTGGCGCAAGGCTGCCGGCATGATCCCCGCGACCGACGTGTTACGCGCCGTCGACCTCCTAGGAGAAGCTCTGGTGAGGCTGCGCGAGGGTCGCGAGGAGCGGCTGATGACCGAGCTTGCTTTGATCAAGCTGACCCGCCCCGAGACTTCGCTCGACGCCGCGGGGCTCCTCTCACGCGTCGAGAAGGTTGAACGTCTGATGAGCCGTCCCGCTGCTGCGCCGGAGACGTCTGTCGATATCCCGCCTCCGGCCAAGGCCTCGGGTGAGGAGCAGAAGACAGAGGAGATTGTTGAAAAATCCGCAGCGGCGAGTGGCATCGATATCTCCTTCGAGCAGTTGCAGTCGGTCTGGCCGGGTCTCTTCGGATCACTACACGATGTCCTGGGAACCAGACGCTGGGCGTTGTTTCGCGAAGCGGTGCCGGCTGCGGTCGAGGGGGACACGATCATCCTCGAACTGGCCCATGACTTCCATCTTCAAAGCATCACCAGCGATGACGCCGTTTCGAGCATCGTGGCGACCAGGGCCGGCGACCTTCTCGGGACACCGGTCAGGGTTCAGTTCCGTCTTCGCGAAGGCGCACTCGATGCCACCGCGACCGATCCGACCATTGACATCGCCCAACTAGAGGACCGCCCGGCCGGTTCGACCGACCCAACGACTCTTCTTCAAAACGAGCTCGGTGCGGAGGTGATCGAGGACGGCTGATCTGTCTCAGGTCCCAGTTACCCTCTCACTCATGAATCAACAGCCCGACATGCGTCAGATCATGCAGCAGGCGCAGAAGATGCAACAGCAACTGGCCGAAGCTCAGGCCGACCTGGCCGAGCAGGTGTTCGAAGGATCTGCTGGTGGCGGAATGGTCACAGCAAGGGTCACGGGCGCCCAGGAATTGGTCGATGTCTCGATCTCATCAGAGGTCGTCGACCCCGACGATGTAGAGATGCTTCAGGATCTGGTGGTTGCGGCTGTCAGACAGGCGATGGACGCGGCAAACGGTGCCGCTTCACAGCAGCTGGGGGGTCTGACCGGAGATATGGGCCTCGGCGGTCTTCTCGGTTGATGTTCGAGGGACCGGTCCAGCGACTGATCGATGAGCTTTCTCGTCTTCCCGGCGTAGGTCAGAAGTCGGCACAGAGACTCGCGTTTCATCTTCTTGCCGTCGAAGAAGCCGATGCGCAGCGCCTCGCGGCCGCCATCACAGATATGCGCAGCCAGGTTTCCCTCTGTCAACGCTGTTTCAACGTCGCCTCAGGTGAGGAGTGCCAGATCTGTCGTGACGGGCGTCGCGATACCTCGATCGTCTGTGTCGTGGAACGACCACAGGATGTAGTCGTCGTCGAACAGACACAGGAGTTCCGGGGTCGCTATCACGTGCTGGGCGGCTCGCTCTCACCGATCAACGGCATTGGCCCTGGTCAGCTGCGCTTTGAGGAGTTGAGCGTCCGGCTCGAACCTGAAGGAATCAGCGAGCTGATCGTTGCCACCAACCCGACGGTGGAGGGGGATGCCACCGCCATGTACATCGCTCGTGAGTTCAAGCCACTCGGCGTGCGGGTGACCAGGCTCGCGGCCGGTCTGCCGGTGGGTGGTGACCTCGACTACGCCGACGAACTGACTGTCGGCCGGGCTCTCATCGGCCGCTCCGAACTCTGACTTCGTGTGCAGTGGTGCGCGCATAGCGCGCACCACTGCACACAAATCGTAGGCTCACGGCGGTGGATGGCCTTCACATCGTCTGGGACTGGAACGGCACCCTGCTCGATGACTTGAGCGTGGTAATCGAGTCGTTGAATCGGGGAATCGCTCAGTACGGACTGGACCCGATAGTCGAGGAGCAGTATCGAGACCACTTCACACGCCCGGTCCGCGCCTTCTACGACTCCCTCTTCGCTCGCCCTGTGTCCGACATGGAATGGGAGACACTGAACAAAACCTTCCACGATGAGTATTTCAGGAGAGTGCCCGCCGCAAACCTCACCGTCGACTCCCTCCAAGCTATCGACAAGGTGGAGACAATGAAGTGGTCCCAGTCGGTCCTCTCGATGTCGCCCCACGATGAGCTCCTGGAGATGGTCAGCTCTCGCGGAATCGAGAGTCGTTTCAGCTCGATAGCCGGGTTGGAGTCGGCCACGGGTGGCCTGAAGGCAGCTCACCTCTATGAGCATTTGAGCAAGAGCCATCTCGACCCGGCGCACGTAGTGGTCATTGGGGATACCCCCGACGACGCAGTCGCCGCGAGACAGGTCGGATCCCGCGTGGTTCTATATGACGGTGGATCGCATCATTTGCCAACGCTCGAGGCTATGAACGCTCCCGTTGCCCATTCTCTTCTCGAAGCGGTAGAGATCTCCGATCGATTGCTCCGCGGCGAGCACCTCGGAAGGCAGACGTGAGCCGCAGTCGTCGGATCATCTCGATGGTGACCGCCTCGATCGCCATTGTCGGCCTTGGCTTCATTGTTGCAGTGGCCTCGAGTTCCCGACCTGGCCGGGGTGATGAGCCATGGCTGGACGTGTCCTTTCGGGCTGATGTCGACCTGACCCCGATCATGGCCTGGATCATCCTCATCGCGGCCGTTGTGGGCGCGGTCCTGTTGGCACTCGGTTTGCGGCCATCTGAGCTCCCGGAGAGGAGACGAGGCCGGAACCTCCTCCTGTTCGTTCTCGGCATGGTCATCTTCATCGTTGCCCTCCGGTGGCTCAGACCGTTCGCGCAGTCGGCCTTGGTTGACGGTTTTGGTACCGAGAGCTCCGAGGTGGTGGCAGAGCCGAGTGGCGGATCGGGAGGGACATCGCTCGGCTGGGTGATCAGTATTCTCCTGGCCGCCGTGATGGCTGCGGCATTGACCCGAATCGGCCTGTCGATTCGGTCTTCCCCGGATCCGTTCTCCGAGCCCGAGGTCGGTGGTGGGGAGACAGCGGCCCGTGTTCCAGTTGCTGCACTGCCCCGCCCCCGTCGGCTCAGCGACGACCCGAGATCGCAGATCCTCAACACGTACGCCGAGTTCGAGGACGACAGCTCTAGTCGAGGCGTGGCCCGATCCTCGAGCGAGACTGCAGGGCGGCACGCCAGACGAGTCGGAACCGAGCTCAGTCTGGAGCGGTCGGACATCGACACTCTGTCGACCCGTCATGCCGATGCTCGTTACGGGCTCATCGAGCCCACGGGCGACGAAGCGGATGAGGCGAGAGCAGCGAAGGACCGACTGGCCGAGGAGATGGACGATTGATCCGGCTCATTGTCCAGGCGCTATTGGCGGGAGTCGCCGCAGCCTTCCTTCTGCTCCAGCTAAGCCAGACCCAGGAATTGCTGGCGTGGGAGTTGCTCCTGCTCGCTCTGCTGGTTTGGCAGCTTCGTGAGATACCGGGCAGGACCGATGTCTTTGTCCCTCCCCTGTTCGACTTCGACCCTCCCGAAAAAGCCCGGCTCCCCCGAACCGTTTCGGCGACAGAACTGGCGACCGTGGATGCCCTGTCCGGATACATGAGCCCCGAGCGAAGACTCCGGCCGATGCTGACTGGCATCGCGAACCATCGGCTCAGACGCCGCGGGATCCCTCTCGACTCGCCGGCCGCAGTGGAGCAGATTGGGGAGGAGAGCTGGCGATGGCTGATGAGTGCCTCCGACGAGGCGCCTGAATCCAAAGAACTCGAGAGACTGATCACGAGATTGGAGAACCTGTGACCATGCCTCTGACTGACGCTTCCAGGGTTGGAGAGGTTGCGACTCGCCTCCTCGATGAGGTCGAGAAGGCTGTGATCGGCAAAAGGGATTCTCTTGAGTTGGTCCTAATGGCTCTTCTCGCCGACGGTCATGTCTTGATCGAAGACTTGCCGGGTTTGGCCAAGACGCTACTGGCCAGATCCTTTGCGGCAGCCTCCGACCTTCAGTTCTCCCGGGTTCAGTTCACTCCTGACTTGATGCCGATGGACATCACCGGCTCGATGGTTCTCGACCCGTCCACCGGCCAGCCCGAGTTCAGAGCGGGCCCGGTGTTCTCCAATCTCCTCCTTGCCGACGAGATCAACCGGTCTCCTGCCAAGACCCAGGCGGCCCTCCTCGAGGCGATGCAGGAGCGGCAGGTGACGGTCGATGGCGTAAGCAGGCGTCTCGGCCCACCATTCCTGGTGGTGGCCACCCAGAACCCCATCGAGTATGAGGGCACCTATCCGCTGCCTGAGGCCCAGATAGATCGATTCCTGGTCCGGGTTCGTCTCGGATACCCCGACGGCGACGACGAGTTTGAGATTCTCAACCGCCGGGCACGACGTGGAACAGACGAGGTCGAACTCGACACAGTTGTTAGCCACGCTTTGCTCATCGAGATGCAACAACTCGTCGAGACCGTCCACGTCTCGGAGTCGGTGGGCAAGTACATGGTGGACCTGGTCTCGGCAACACGAGCGTCGGGTCGTGTTCGCGTAGGCGCCAGCCCCCGCGGCTCCCTTGCGCTGATGAAGATCGCGCGAGCCCGGGCCGCCATCGCAGGTCGAAGCTACGTGCTGCCCGATGACGTTCAGGAAGTGGCGATCCCGTGCCTGGCTCATCGGCTGATCCTTCGCCCCGAGTTCTGGGCACAGGAGCTCAGCGAGGAGAGGGTCGTCGAGGAAGTCCTCGAATCGGTGCCTACACCTCCCGCGCTTCCCACCGACCACATGCCGTGACCGGTTATCCCAGCTCCAGACTGAGGGCCTACGTGACGGCCGGTGTTGTTGGCCTGGTGATCGCACTCGCGGTCGGAGACCCGGCCCCGGCGTTGCTTGCGGTGCCCATGCTGGTGCTTGGCGTCGTCGGTCTGGCAGGTGGGGTCTCACCTCAGCTCGAGCTGACAGTGGAGTCTGCACCGGAGTCCATGGTCGAGCACGGCGAGGCAACCGTGGAGATCACCGTGGCTGTGGACGCTCCCGTTGGGCGAACCTATGTCGACCTTGGCCTGGATGGGTTGTCGATCGAGTCCGTTCATGGCGGAAAGCGGATCGGAACATCAACTGTCCTGATTAGCTCGATTGACGAACTGGCTCGTCTTGATGTCACGCTTTCGGCTTCGGCCTGGGGCCGGGGACGAATCGGTCCGGCAACCGTCTACATGGAATCCCCGCTGGGGCTTTTCGACCTCCGCTACCGGAGCCCAGTGACGAAGCGAGTGGTGGTAGTCCCCGAAGAGCAAGCCCTCAAGACTCTGTTGGAACCGCTGGAGACGAACTTGCACGTAGGCGATCTGGTGTCCAGTCATAGGGGGGCCGGTTCGGAGTTCGCCGACCTCAGGGCGTATCAACCTGGCGACGACCCGAGGACGCTCAACTGGCGGGTGTCGTCACGGGCCCAGAGCTTATGGGTCAATGAGCGGCACCCGGAGCGAAACGGTGACCTCCTGTTGCTGGTCGACGCCCAGGTCGAATCGGGAACGGGTTTGGAAGTGCTTGTCGACAGGTCGGTCCGAATGGCTGCCGCCCTTTTGCACTCTCATGCCCGTCGCCATCACCGTCTCGGACTGATCACCCTCGATGGGATGTGTCGCTGGGTCTATCCCGGAATGGGCGAGGCCCATCGCCGGCGTCTGGTCGAACAGTTGATGAGCGTCGAGCCGGGCGAGGTCCTGTGGGAGGCGGCCGAACGTGCGTTGACGCGTGCTGCCCGGCGCCCATCGATGGTGCTCGCGCTAACCCCCCTCATGGACCTCCATCTCGCCGGGATGATCCACGCGGTTCGGCGATCAGGGGTGGATATCTCGGTGGTCGAGTTGGACATGAGAGATCTGTTGCCCCCTCCCGGTGGGGAGGCCAGATCCCTTGGCCGTCGAATATGGGCACTGGAGCGCGACCGGTTGCGTGACCGGCTTCTGACCGAAGGCATCCCGGTGACACTGTGGCGATCGATCGATCCGCCTGATGTGCCCCTCAGACATCTTGCCCAGTGGAGGACGTCATGGCGACAGCGGCTCGGCTGAGCGCGGCCGTTTCGGTGCTGTTGGCCGTCGGTCTCGCCGCGTCGACTCCCTCTGGTGAGGGATCGGGAATCGTGGCGCTGGTCGGGTGGACCGGCGTCGCCGTGCTGGTGATTGGCCTTGTGTTTGGCATCAGAGGCTCTATCACCGCGGCAGCAGTCGCGTTTGTGACCAGGGTGGGCGTTGATGCCACCCTCCCGGCTGACCTGACGATCCCGATCTGGGTGTCGGCGTTGTTGATTGTGTTGATGGTCGAGTTCGGGGCGGCTTCGCTCACTTTCAGGTCGCGTCCTGCCGACCCGACTCATGTCGTCGGCAGAGCTCTCGCTGCCGGCATCGCCGCTATGGGTATCACGCTGCTCCTCTCGGTCATGATCGGTGTCGCTGACGTCACCGGGATCCTGGTCCGCGCCATCGGAGTAGGTGCGGTCGTGGTTGCCGCGGGCTGGGTCACCTGGACCTGGCGACGTTCCGGTCTATCCGGCTAGTCCAACGTTGCGGCCGAGATCTCGCGGAGACGTGCCAGGTCGTGATATGCGTCCATGTAGCGGATCGAGCCAGTTCGGGAGCGCATGATGACCGAGTGGGTCACCACCTGATGTCCCCTGAATTCCACCGATCCCAGGTACTCCCCGCCGGTGATCCCCGTTGCTGCGAAGAAGACGTTGTCCGATGACACCAGATCCTGTGACGACATCACCTGTTCCAGATCGAGGCCGGCGTCGATGGCGTACTGACGCTCATCGTCGTCACGGGGCCACAGCTTGCACTGGATCTCCCCACCCATGCAGAGAAGGGCGGCAGCAGAGAGGACAGCCTCGGGTGACCCACCGATGCCAAGCAAGACGTCCGCCGCGGTTTCGTCCTGGGCTGTTGCAATTGCCCCGGCAACGTCCCCGTCTCGAATCAGGGAGATCCTGGCGCCTGCCTCACGGACACCATCGACGAATCGCTGATTACGGGGGCGATCCAGGATCAGAACACGGAGGTCGTTCATGTCCTTGCCCTTGGCCTTGGCAACCTGTTTCAGGTTGTGCTCGACCGGGGCTTCGAGGTCAACGACACCTGCCGCTTCTGGTCCGACGGCGATCTTGTCCATGTAGACAAGCGAGCCGGGCGCATACATGCTGCCCCGGCCCTCGGCGAGGGCTATCACAGCAATAGCTCCCGGGATCCCGGCGGCGGTGAGCGTGGTCCCGTCGACAGGGTCGACAGCGACATCGACGACCATCCCTCTGCCCGTGCCCAGCTTCTCGCCGTTGTAGAGCATCGGGGCCTTGTCCTTTTCGCCCTCTCCGATTATCACGAGGCCGTCGATCGCGAGCGTGGAGAGGTGAAGACGCATCCCGTCGACGGCTGCCTGGTCCGCTGCCTCCTTGTCACCACGCCCCAGCCATCGGCCGGCTCCCATCGCAGCTGTTTCGGTGACACGGACGAGGTCGAGACCCAGATTGCGCTCGATCGGCTCAGCCATCAGTCGCCAACCTTGATGATGATCGCGTCGCCCTGGCCGCCGCCTCCACAGAGGGTCGCGGCTCCGACGCCGCCGCCCCTCTCCCAGAGAGCATTGACAAGGGTCACAACGATCCGGGCCCCGGTTGCACCGAGAGGGTGTCCGAGGGCGACCGCCCCACCGTTGACGTTGACCCTGTCATCAGGCAGATCCAACATGCGAGCCGACCACAGGGAAACGGCGGCGTACGCCTCGTTGATCTCGACCAGGTCGAGCGCGGATGCTTCCAGCCCCGCCTTCTTCAGGGCGACCTGCAGTGCTTCTGCCGGTCTTTCGTGGAGGGTCGCATCGACACCACCGATCTGACCGTACGAGAGGATCTCGGCGATGATCGGCGAGCCCGAGGCTTCTGCAGCCTCCCGGTCGGCCACCATCACTGCCGCTGCGCCATCCGAGATTTGGGAGGCGTTGCCGGCTGTGATTGTTCCTCCGGAGACGAACGCAGTCCTCAGCTTCCCCAGCGATTCGACCGTTGAGTCGGGACGGATGCCTTCGTCGGTATCGACGACGACGGGATCGCCGCGACGCTGCGGCACAGTCACCGGGACGATCTCTTTGGCGAAAAGGCCACTGTCGGTTGCGGCCTGAGCACGTTCGTGGCTTCTCACACTCCATTCGTCCTGTTCGAGGCGTCCGATCCCTAGCCGCTCGTTCTTGTGATCCGATGACTCGCCCATGGTGCAGTGGTCGAAGGCGCAGAAGAGACCGTCATGCTGCATGACATCGACCATTGCCACATCGCCGATGCGGGCACCCCAACGAACTTCTCGGACGACGTGAGGGCCATTGCTCATGCTTTCCATGCCGCCGGTCATCACAAACTTGGAGTCGCCGACTCTGATCGATCGATCGGCAAGGCCGATGGCGGACATTCCGGACAAACAAACCTTGTTGATAGTGACAGACGGAACGGTCATGGGAAGCCCCCCGGCGACAGCTGCCTGACGGGCCGTTATCTGGCCTTCCCCTGCCTGAAGCACCTGGCCGAACAGCACCTCATCGATCGAGGCGGGGTCGACTCCCGACCGTTCAACCGCTGCGGCGATGGCTGCGCCGCCCAGCTCTACTGCCCGCATCGGGGCCAGCGCTCCGCCGTACTTGCCGATGGGTGTGCGGGCGATGCCAGTGATCACCGAGTTCTTCATAAGACCTCCACGTTCCAAATGCTACCGGCCGCTGGATGACATCAACCGCGTACCGCAATAGCCTCGCGATGGTGAAGTTGATAAATCTCGACCATGTAGCGATCGCAGTGCACGATCTGGACAAATCCCTCTCCGACTATCGCAACCGGTATCAGGTGGAGCCTCTATACAGAGAAGAGGTGGCTGAGCAAGGTGTCGAGGAGGCAATGATCCCCCTCGGAGGCTCATTTGTTCAGTTGCTTCAGCCACTCGGGCCGGATACCCCGGTCGGCAGGTTTCTGGAGCGACATGGTGAGGGTCTTCACCACGTCGCCTACGCCGTAGCCTCGATTGACTCAGCACTCGACCACCTCAAGGAACAGGGAGCCCAACTTGTCGACGAGTTTCCTCGAAGCGGGGGTCGAGGCACCAGGATCGCATTTGTCCACCCCTCTGACCTCGGTGGTACGTTGATAGAACTGGTGGAACTTCCTTATGAGTGACGGAATCGAGATTCGAGGTGGCGCAGGAGAATTCGAAGCGGCTGTCATCGCCGTCGTTCTCGACCGCATTGCCCAGGATGAGCGGGTGGCCCGGGAGGGACGGCCAAAGTCTGAATCCGGTCTCTCCGCCTGGATGCGTGCGATCCACCCCGAGGAACCTGATACTCCGCTCGAAGCCGGCGGGTTGTTCTAGGAGCGACGCCGCCTCACTTCGTCAAGCTCGGGTGACTTCAAGAGGTACGCCACTCCAAGGAATCCTGCCAGAGCACTGATGGCTCCCAGGGATGCGGCGCCAAGACCTCGTAGGACAGTGATGTCACCGGATCCAAGGACGAGGTTGACCAGAGGCAGCCCGACAAGGATGGCAACACCGGCTGAGATCAGGCCTCTGACCAGTGATGGCAGGAGTCTCCGCACGGCCGCCCAACCAGAGTCGTAGCCCCAGGCCACGATCAGAGCTAAGGCATAGGAACTGATCACGAGCACCGATGCGAGTGCGAAACCCTCGACACCCATGGCGCGATATAGGCCGATCCAGACCGGGATTGCGATGAGGGTGCCGGCAGTGCCGATCAGGACCGGTGTCCACATGCGACGTTTCGCATAGAAGTGCCGCGAGAGGATCGCCTGTACCCCCCAGGCAGGGATGGAGAAGGCGTAGATGGTGAGCAGGCTGGCTACCAGCACCGAATCCGATGAGGAGAACTCCCCGTACTGATAAAGCACTCTCACCAGGGGTTGGGCGACCACGATCAGGGCCGCCATCGCAGCCGCGGCAACGAACAGGGTGTTGCGGGCGGCCCGCCCTGTAGTCTCGATCAGGCCCTTGTTGTCACCCCGGGCCCAGAGGCGGGCCATGAACGGGAATGCCGCCACTCCTGCGGCCTGGGCGATGACCCCGACAGGGACCATGTTGAGCTGTCTGGCGAAGGCCAGAGCCGAGGTGGCGCCCTCCTCGATCTGGGCAAAGATCCGGACGAACTGCTCGTCGAGTACCGCGATTGACTGACCCAACATCAGCGGCAGGGCGAGGAGCAGGTACTCCTTGACCGAAGACTCTCCGCGTGGCACCCGTACCAGGCGGGTCCCGGTGCCCCTCGCGCCAAACCACTGAAGCCCGAAGTTGCCGATTGCAGAGCCGATGACCGCTCCCAAGATGAAAGCCTCGGGCGATGCTTCACCCATGGCGGCGCCGATCAGGCCACCGCCGATGATCGCGATGTTGTAGATCAGCGGGGCCATCGCCGGGAACACAAAGCGACGATGCGTGTACTGGACTGCCATCAGCAACGCGCCGAGCACGAGGAAGACCTGGGCCGGCAGTGCCAGTCGGGTCAGCGACACGAGTCGGGCGTGGTCGACGGTCTCGGGGAAGAGCAAAGAGACAAGAGGCCCTGCGCCGATCCACATGAGCACGGTGATTATCAGAACCGCGATGCCGACGAAGCGGAAAACCGAGGTGAAAGCCCTGTTCACGGCATCAGAGTCACCTTCCTCTACGTGACGGCTGAGAATCGGGATCAGGGTGATGGTCAGGAAGGCGCCGGCGAGGAGATAGTTGAGAAAGTCGGGGAGTAGGAACGCCTGGCGGTAGAGATCGCCTTCTGCGTTGACTCCGATCAGAGACGCCAGGAGTGCTTCCCGGCCGAGCCCGAGGAGTCTGGAGAGGAGGACGCTCGCCGAGACGACCGCTGCGGCGGGGCCCATCCGGAGGGGTCGGCTCATCGCGCTCCGATGTGTTGCCTGAGCTCTTCGAGGATGTCCTCGGCGACGACCAGGTCGTTGTAGCCGGTGCCCAGGTCGAGACCTGGCTTGTAGGTCCCGTGAAAGTCGCTGCCTCCCGAGGGAACCAGGTCGAATCGGCGGGCGAGGTCCGAGTAGCCATCCCTCTCGTGCTGGTGGTAGCTCGAGTAGACCGCCTCCAGCCCGATCAGGCCGGCGGAGCGGAGCCGCTCCAAGAGCTCGGCCATCTCATGGGCGCGATCGATGCTCAAGGTGTGGGGATGAGCGAGGATCGGAACCGCACCGGATTCGAGAGACAGTGCAATGGCCTCCTCGGGTTCGAGCCGGGGCCGGGAAACGTAGGCCGCCCCGCCCGTCCCAAGCCAGAGGTCGAATGCCTCAGGCGCTGTTTCCACATAGCCCTTCTCGATCATGACGGCAGCGATGTGAGGACGGCCAACACTGCCTCCGCCGGACTCCTCTTCGACTTCCTCGATTGTGAGCTGCATTCCAAGCTCACGTAGCCGCTCCACGATGGCGGTGTTGCGGGCCCTTCGACCCTTCTGGAGGGAGTCGAGACGATCCTGGAGAGGTCCTGCACCGGGTTCGAGCCAAAGGACGACGAGATGCATGCCTCCGGCGTCGTGTTGAAGCGACAGTTCAACGCCGGGTATCAGTTCAAGACTGGTGCCGTCCGCTGCCGCTCGGGCAGCGTCGATGCCCTCCAGGGTGTCGTGATCGGTCAGGGCAAGGGCAGTCAGACCCGTCTCGAGGGCCAGCTCAACCAGGTGAGAAGGCTCCTCGGAGCCGTCCGACGCCGTTGAGTGGGAATGGAGGTCTATCGCCATTGATGTTCCTACCCCCGATGATGGCGGCTTGTACCGTCAAGAACCGGTTACGTCGATCGTGACGCTCTCGATGTACACCGTCTCCAGGGGACGACTGTCTTCTCTCGAGCCAGGTCTCAGAGCGGTGGGGATCTCAGCCATTCGGGAAAGGGCTTCCTCGCCAGAGATCAGAGTGCCGAGCAGGTTGAACTGCGGGTTCAGAACCGATGCCGCCTCGCCCACGACGATGAAGAACTCGCTTCCGGTAGTGCCCTTGCCGACGTTCTGCATTGCAACGGCACCGACCTCATAGACAAAGTCGTCGGGTGGGAACTCGTCTGCGATCGTGTAGCCGGGCCCTCCGGTCCCGTTGGCTTCGGGGTCTCCAGTGAAGATCCGAAATTCTCTGACGATTCGATGGAACACCTGGCCGTCGTAGAAGCCTTCCCGGGCAAGGAAGACAAAAGAGTTGGCCGTCTCGGGATATCCGGCAGGTTCGAGTTGCATGACGATCTCGCCACAAGAGGTCGCGATGGTGACGATCACGGTGTTCGATGCCGTCACGTCTGCCTGGTTCTCAGGTTCTTCGAACTGCACGATCTCCTCGGGCGGAGGCTGGTCCGCCCCACAGGCAGTCGGTTGGGCGCGGAATCCTTCATAGCTTCCTGGCAGTGCGTCATTGCTGCCTCCGAAGAAGGCTCCAACAGCGAATATCGCAATGACGATGGCTCCAAAGCCAAGCCCTGTGCCCACCCGGCGGCCAAGCTCCTTGCGGGCGGCCTGCTTCTTCTCCGCCTCTTTCTTTGCGGCGCGCTGTTCTTTTTGGCGTTGACGTCTGTCGGTCATGGCGCCGCGACTTTAGGCCTCAGGTCGGGGCAACCACCCCTCAGTGTTCGTCTTGTGAGGCAAAAGGCTCCAAACTGTGGGTGGCATGGCTGTGGTAGTTCAAAAATACGGCGGTTCCTCGGTGGCAGACGTCCGGAGAATCGCAGCTGTGGCCGATCGAGTCGAAGCCACTCGACGGTCGGACACCGACGTCGTTGTCGTCGTGTCGGCAATGGGAAAGACAACCGATGAACTGGCTGCTCTGGCCGCCGAGATCACGGACACGCCGTCGCCGAGAGAGATGGACATGCTTCTCACGGCAGGGGAGCGGATAACTATGGCTCTCCTGGCCATGGCTCTCGACAAACGGGGAATTCCTGCGGTTTCGTACACCGGTTCCCAGGCTGGAGTCCTCACCGACTCTTCACACGGCGAGGCCCGGATTCGCGAGATAACGGGGGAGCGGGTCAAGGATTCTCTTGCGAATGGCAAGGTGGTGATTGTCGCAGGGTTCCAGGGAGTAGATGCGGAGCGCAGAGAAGTGACCACTCTTGGGCGAGGGGGATCGGACACAACCGCTGTCGCCCTTGCAGCGACCCTCGGCGCCGAGGTTTGTGAGATCTACACCGATGTCGACGGCGTCTTCTTTGCCGACCCACGGGTCGTGCCCGACGCGCGAAAGATCGATCGAATCACATACGAAAACATGCTGCGCCTCGCCGAAGCTGGTGCTGGTGTGCTCATGCCTCACTCGATCGAATTCGCCCAGACCCATCAGGTCCCCATCCATGTCCGTTCCTCATTCACAGCGGAGCCGGGAACCATGGTGGAAGAAGACGCCGACCCGATGAATATTGCCGGTCTCGCCATCCGCGTTGACGGCGAAGAAGCAGTTGTGTCGGTGGTCGGAACTGACGTGAGGGGCATTGGGAAGACCGGCGCGGAGACACTGGCATCCGCGGGCATAGAAGCCTCTCTTGATAGTGACGGAGAGGCTGCTTGTTTCCGGGTACCTGCTGAAATGGGCGGCAGCGTCATGCGTCTACTTCATCAGGCTCTTGCTCCCTCTTCAGTCGAGGAGGTATCTCTGTGACCGACCGGGTTGTTGCGATCGTCGGTGCCACAGGGGCCGTGGGCCGGACCATGCTCTCGATTCTCGAGGAACGTGACTTCCCGCTTGCCGATCTCCGACTGATGGCATCACAGCGTTCCGCGGGAACCGAGGTGGAGTCCAAGTGGGGCCATGTCACGGTCGAGGATCTGGAATCGGCCGATCCCAACGGTGTCGATATTGCCCTGTTCTCTGCCGGGGGCGATCGGTCTCGGTCTTTCGCACCATCATTCGCTTCCGCCGGAGCCACCGTCATCGACAACTCGTCGGCGTTTCGCATGGACCCGGACGTTCCGCTCGTAGTCGCCCAGGTGAACGATGACGCGATTGGGCAGCACCAGGGGATCATCGCCAATCCCAACTGCACGACGATGACTCTGGCGATGGCCGCCGGTCCGTTGCACCGGGCCGCGGGTCTCCGCTCGGTTGAAGCCGTGTCCTATCAGGCCGTTTCCGGGTCGGGGCAGCAGGGAGTCAACGAATTGGTTGAGCAGATCGACCGGCTTCGCCCCGATGTTGCTGCTCTCATGGAAGGTGGGTGGGAGGACCCGCTTCCCAAGCTCTACGACCGGCCTATTGGCTTCAACGTCCTTCCGCTGGCGGGATCGATCACCGAGGAGGGGTACACGGACGAGGAGTGGAAACTCGTCAACGAGTCACGAAAGATTCTCGACGCGCCCGATCTTCTGGTGGAGCCAACGTGTGTCCGGGTTCCTGTGATGACCGGGCACGGGATAGTAGCGACGATGAGATTCGGCCGTGATGTCGGCTCTGACGAAGTGGTTTCGGTCCTGGAGGAAGCTCCTGGTGTCGAGGTGTGGAGTGATCGGGTGCCGACACCCCTTGATTCGGCAGGCATCGACCCGGTCCTGGTGGGCCGGATCAGAGAGACCCTGGGTGAGAAGGGCGGGATCAGTCTCTGGGTGGTGGGAGACAATCTCCGCAAGGGCGCTGCCCTCAACGCGATCCAGATCGCAGAACAACTCTGATACTTCGATCTGGCGTGGCGTCCGGTCCCCGATACAATCGGCTGCTCAATCGGGACGTAGCGCAGCTTGGTAGCGCGCAGCGTTCGGGACGCTGAGGTCGTCGGTTCGAATCCGGCCGTCCCGACTACAAAAAAACGCCAGGTCTGGGCCGTCTGCAAGGGCGGCCCCTGGTGTTGGGCTCGATTCCATCGCGCGTCCATCGCGCTTCTATCGCGCGTCAGGTGAGTTCCTCGGCCTTTGCGGCTTCGCCTTCTTGTCGGCGGTCAGTCGGGCTAGCGCCACGAAGGAGGGCAGTGCAGGCTTCCGGTGGGACTTGTCACTGGATCCTCCATAACGCTTTTCAGAACGATTGTCCGGCGCGCCGCTCCAGGGCAGCTAAGGACCCGCCCGAACATACAAGAGTGCTGAATACTCGAGGTCGACGAGAATCGGATTCAAGGAACCCTCGACTGGTATCTCTTCTAGAGGTTCGCCAATTTGTATGTCGATCCAGTCGGAACCATTGAAATGGCGATAGCCGCATGACGACCAGTTCATTCCCGCCTCATCGAAGCCGCTGTCGGCCGCCCACTCTTGCAGCAAAGCGCATGACGCCTCTGGGTCGACGAAGGACGCGTAGAACCTGTCTATGTGAGGATGGTCGCCAGCGAAGGGCGTGCTAGGGCCGTAGCGGTCTTCGCCGACTACGACGAACTCGTTTGGCAAGGCGAGATCTTCGATTGCTTGCGAGAGTCGGGAGTGACCACTGCAGGCTGCAATGAGAACAACGCCCAAGAACGCAGCGGCTCTCCTCATACTTCGATTATCGGCCATACGAACCCGTATCTACATAGGTGCCATCGATCGAGATCAACAGCTCTGTTGCGGGACCGCCCAGATCTGAGACCGCACCCGATCGGCACTCCCGCGTGCTGCCCGAGCGAAGCTCGGGCGTGTGGGGTTGGCTTCCTATCCCACAACGGGTTGGGCGTCGAACGGGAGGCCGACTAGGCCCGCGCTGACCTGCCACAGTCTGGCGGTGGTCGCTCTGTCGTAGGACGACTTGTTGGACTTCTTGTCCTTGCGATTGGCGAAGTACCGGCCGGTGACTCCCTCCACGTCAGGGGAGCTAGCCAAGTAGACGACGGTGTCTGCGCCTTTCTTGGGGGTTCTCATGAATGGCCGCATGGCGGCGACTATGGGGGCCATCTTGCGCGCGGGGTCCTCGGCGCTGAGGGCGGTGTTGGTCATACTGGGGTGAAGCACATTCGCGGTGACGCCTGATCCTTCGAGGCGTCTAGCGAGTTCATAGGTGAACATCACATTGGCCAGCTTCGACTGGCTGTAGGCCCGTTGACCGGAGTAGTCCTCTTCGCCCATCAGGTCGTCGAAGTCGACCTTGCCCATGGACTGCGCCCCGGACGAGACCGTGACGACACGGGCCGCCGTGCTGGCAATAAGCCGTTCGAGCAGGAGGTTGGTTAGCAAGAATGGCGCCAGGTGGTTGAGAGCGAAGGTGTGCTCGAGACCATCGGCGGTCATGTGACGGTGAGCCCAGAACCCGCCGACATTGTTGACCAGTACATCGAGGCGCGGGTAGGCGGAGAGGACCTCTCCGGCCAGTCGCCGGACCTCGGTCTGCGACGACATGTCGGCGACGAAGACGTCGATCCCCGTGTTGCCCGATTCGTGGGCGATGTTGACAGCGGCCTGTTGGGCCCGCGCCGGGTCGCGGCCGGTGATGCCCACCCGTGCCCCGGTGGAAGCGAGGCCGATCGCGGCTGCCTTGCCGATTCCCCCGGTGCCGCCAGTGATCAACACTGTCTTTTCCATCGAAGGCGTGACAGCCATCAGCTCGTCACGTCCTTTCTCGAGAGAACCGTTGAGGAGATCGCCACGCTGCCTGGTGCCGACACGTCTTTGAAGATAGTGCGAAAAGGAGAGGGCCGCTAACACAGCCTGGCCGAGACGTCGATGCTTCGCCCCTTCCCGCTTTAGGAGACCGGACGAAGGGTGGGCGGGCCGTAACGGCCCGCCCACCCTTTGCTTTTTGGCCGTGCCTATCCGGCGCAGATCACATAGACGGTCATGGTATCTCCAAGACTCAGACTGGCCTGCACCTCCCATGCTGAGCCGAGCGGCCTGCTCACGGTCACCCCACGGACGCCCTTCAGCCGGCCGAGGATCTCGCCGTCATAACCTCCACCGACCGCCGTGTGTCCGGGATCGTCACACACCGCAGTGCCTATGACTGAAGTGGCGCGAAGCTCATCTCCAACGATCGAAACGGTGCGCTCATAGAACACTGCTGAGGCCCCATCGGCTCCGTCGGCCCCGGGAGGTCCCTGGGCACCGTCAACACCATCGACGCCGTCGGCACCATCGGCTCCAGGCAGACCCGCCGCGCCATCAACACCATCAGCCCCGTCGGCACCGGGCAGCCCCGGCGCGCCGTCAACACCATCGGCACCATCGGCTCCGGGCAGCCCCGGCGCGCCATCAGCACCATCAGCCCCGTCGGCACCGGGAAGTCCCGGCGCGCCATCAGCACCATCTGCCCCATCGGCACCGGGAAGTCCCGGTGGGCCTTCTTGGGACCAGGTGATCATGGTGTGGTTAGCGGGACACTCGCCGTTCAAGGGCGTGTTGCCCTCGGTCACGCGCGAAATCGTCCCGGCACCGTTCAAACAGCCTGTGTACTGGGTGTTGTTCGATGACGCCAGCGCGGCTCCCGTGGTCAGGAAGGCCGCCACCAGGGCAGTCACCGCCCCAAGGGTGATCCATTTCGATTTGTTTTTCATCTGCTCTGGTCCTTCCTCTTCGCCCTCCGGGTGCTGTTCCGTTTGCTGCGGTAACTGCGACCGAATTCCATCGGGCGTCGTGCCTCCATGATCCGTTTCTGATAGCGACTCATAGACATTTCCTTCTCTCCGATGTCGGTGACGGGTCTTTCCCGTCTCTCAAAGCCATCAGATCGCAGGTGTATCAACCGGCACTCAACCGAAACTCAAATCGGGTCAGTCGATGGTGATCGTTCGTTGAAGCAGGTCGACGATCTCGTTCATATCAGCTCCGCCAGAGAGCAGGACAAGATGTGGGTTGACGAGGTCGAGTTCGTCGAGCACAGCTGATGAAATGTGGTCTAGAGCCACTGTCCGGGCAATTCGGCCCAGCACGGTTAATGCGGAAGCGGCCACGTCACTCGAAGCACCGATGATCACAACCGTCTCGGGGCAGCGTGAAGGGCCGGCCTCCATTACGGCGACGGTCGAGCCCTCGACGACAACGTCATAGCGGCGAAGCTGCTCCATCGGTGACAGGTTCGCTCACCGCACTCAACCGCAACTCAAAGAAACTCATTGAGCAGCAAGAAGCGCCACGGCTTTGTCTGCCAACTGCTCACGATCCCAGACCCGGCCCTCTTCCCGAGCAGCCTGGAGGTCGGTCCGCGTATCGATTCCGTCTTCCCACTGATAGAAACCCTTGAGGAAACGCTCATACGGTGCCTGGATGGTCGAGATGTTGAGACGGAGTGTGTCGGTTCCTCCGACGATCCGAGCCGCGTCCAGTTCGTTGCCGCTGGCGACCAGAAAAGCGCTCACACCCTCAAACGTATGAGCGAGACAGGCCCAGTTCCCGATCGAGCGATGGGCGGCGATAGACCCCCCAAGATCCGCTGCTGCCTCTTCCAATTGATCGATTTGAATGAGGGGTTGGGCGCGGAGTTCCAGCGAATGACCCACAAGCGTTGGATTCCCGTCGGGTCCTGCGGCCTTGAGGAGATGGTTCAGAGTGGCAATCCCTTGGTCCGGATCATCGAATGCCACGAGTGCTCCAATCAACATCGTGCTGAGAGCAATTCCCGGTGGGTATTCGGCCTGCACCATCAGTTCGCGGGCCTTTGTCCAGAGGGGGAGGATCTCGTCCCGGTTTTCGTAGGAGCCGGTGACAGAGGCGACGCCCAGGTAGTAGTAGGCCCAGCCCAGCGCCAACGGCTCGTTGAGAGGTTCCAGCAAATCGACCGCTCCTTTTGCCATGGCTACGGCATCCTCAAAGCGGCCAATCCGTACCATCGTCGTTGCCCCGGCAGTCATCGCCCGGCCCATCTGTAGGTCGCTCACGTCAGGGTTCGCCGCGAAGAGACGGTCGAGCCATTGGGCACCTTCGAAGTGCATTGCGTTGAGGTACCAGAAGCGTGACAGTGACGCTGCGGTTCGCAAGCCCAGATCGGCTTGTCCGTTGGTCAGAGACCATTCCATCGCCGCACGAATGTCATCGAGGGCAAGGCGCAACTCCTCGACCGCGGCTAGTGAACGATCCCCCATCAGCTTCGGCGACTCCGAAAGACAGAAGTCTGCCGCCCACTCGAGGTGACGGGTTCGAAGCTCATCGAGGTGTCCAGACTCGTCAAGCCGCTCCAGGGCGTAATGGTGCAGTGTTTCGAGGAGGCGGAACCTTCGCGTCTCTCCCGGGATGGCCTGCAGTATTGATTGAGCGACGAGGCCGTCAATGGCTTCGAGAACCTCGTCGTCTGTCAGTCCTGTCACGCCGGCAGCGGCTTCAGCCGTGAATGAGCCGACGAAGACTCCGAGTTGGTGAAAGAAGTCCCGTGCCGCCTCGTCGAGGTGGTCGTGACTCCACTCAATCGTGGCCCGCAACGTTCGGTGCCTCGGGAGCACATCGCGACCACGGCTGGTGAGAACGTCGAAAGTCTCACCGAGTCGCTCGTCCAACTGGCCGACACTCAACGTTCGGACGCGTGCTGCGGCGAGTTCGATAGCGAGGGGGATGCCGTCGAGATGGCGGCACACCGAGGCTACGGCCGCGGCGTTGTCGTCGGTGATCCGGAATGATGGGTCAGCGGCACGGGCACGCTGGGAGAACAAGTCGGCCGCATCGCAATCCGCGATTTCGTCCGCATCCGCGCTGGTCGCAGGCAAGGTGAGCGACGGTACCCGCCGGGCTGTTTCGCCAGAGATTTGCAGTACTTCCTGACTGGTTGCGAGAACACGGCTATTGCTGCTCCGGTGCAACAGCATCGATGCTGCGGCAGCCGCCTCCTCAATTAGGTGCTCGCAATTGTCGATCACAAACAGCATCGACAGATCGCCGATCGCGTCGGACAGGGCATCCTCGAGGGGACGCAATGCGGGCGGTTCGATATCGAAAGCTTCGGCGATCGCCGGGAGCACCAGCTTTCCACTCTCGATCGGGGCCAGGTCGATGAACCAAACGCCGTCCGGATTCGACTCCATTGCTGCCCGTGCGACGGCGAGACCAAGCCGTGTTTTGCCCACACCGCCTGACCCAACGAGTGTGACTAGACGCGACCCTTCGAGGAGCTCGAGTACGTCGGCGACGTCGTCGTCTCTTCCAACGAGCGACGAGACCTCGGCAGGGAGGTTGTTGGGCGTCGTCACCGACCGCGCCAATGTCGGGTCCTGGAGCAGGATCCGCTCTTCCATCGCCATGAGTTCGGCACTCGGCTCGATCCCCAACTCCTTGCCGAGATTTTCCTTCAACCGGGTGAAGGCGCGCAGCGAGTCGGCTTGCCGCCCTGTCTGATAGAGCGCAGTCATGTAGTGCGCCCAAAATGTCTCATGGAATGGTTGCTCCTCGATGGCCTGCTCCATCTCCAGTACCACCGTTTCGGGATCTCCGGCCGCCAACCGCGCCGAGGCGAGATCGTCTGTCGCCAGCATTCGGAGTTGTTCGAACCTGGTGACGAATCCGCGCGCCCAGGCGTCGTCTCCGAGCTCACCGAGCGGACGGCCCCGCCACAGCGACAGTGCCGCAGCCAATTCGTCCAGCGTGATCTCGGTGTCGGTTATTGCAGTCTCGAACGCCGCGGCATCGGTGTTGAAGACCAGCCGATAGCCGTCGCTGCCACTTTCGAGAAGGCCGGTGCGCTCGGGGTCGATGAGACGGCGCAGGGCGGAGATATACGTTTGCAGCGAGTGGACGGCGCCATCGGGAGGAGACTCGCCCCACAAAGCATCGATGCATTGGTCGGCGGACACCGCCTGGCCGTCGTGGCTTGCCAGCAACGCGGCCAGAGTTCGCTGCTTTCTTCCTCCTAGGTTGATCGGGCCGTCGTCGGCCGCCTCCACCGGTCCCAGCAGCTGGATCTGCATGGACCACCTCGGTCTTGGATACGGAATGCGACCCTATCAGTCGTCGCCTTCTGGATGCTTGTGTGGAATCGGGCCCCGCTCCGCAGGGGGACAAGTAGGTTGGCGCGGGTGAGTCCCAATCTCATTGTTGAGCAACAAGGCGAGGTGGCGACGCTGACCCTGAACCGCCCCGATGAGAACAACATGGTGAATGCCGGGATGATGGCGTCGATGGTCGAGGTGCTGGGCACGCTCGCTGCGGGTGATGGGGTGCGGGTTGTGCTGTTGGAGGGTGCGGGTGAGCACTTTTGTGGTGGGCGCGATCCCGGCCCGGCACGGCCGGACAGCGCCGCGGGGTGGAGCGAGGTTCTTGGTCACATCGTGGCAACCAACCGGGCCCTGTCTTCGTTTCCAGGCATCACTATCGCCCTGGCCAAGGGCGACGTGCGTGGCTTCGGTTTCGGTCTGGCGGTGCACTGCGACGTCACCCTGGCTGCGGAGGACGCCCGATTCAGCTTCCCTGAGATCAAGGCCGGCTTCCCGCCGTCCGTGGTGATGTCGTACCTGAGTCGGTGGACGCCGCGTAAGAAGGCGTTCGAACTCGTTATCACCGGCGATGACATAAGCGCCGGGGAGGCCGAGCGTCTCGGGCTGGTGAATCGGGTCGTGCCATCTGAGGAATTGGAGGCGGAAGGCCGGCGGTGGGTGGACAAGCTCCTGGCACTCGATGCAGCGGCGCTCGCCGCCTGCAAAGCCTTCTTCGGCGACTCCGTCGATCTACTCGCGGACGATGCCTCCAGTTACGGCGTCTCGTTTCTGGCCGACTTCAATGCTCGTAGGTCGTAGCGCCCTTCGCTCGCACTCCCTTTGGTCGTTGGCGCGAGGTCCTGCCAACCTCTCTGAGGAGCCAATTACCGCAGCCAGCGTTTGGCTTCAGATCGAATTGGGACGCGCCGAAGATTGAAGGCATGAATCTCCATTCCTTCGACGGGGTGCTTGCTGCTGCGCAGCAGGGCGAGGAATGGGCCTGGACCGAGATATCCGAGTGGCTGGCCCCTCAGTCGGTGTCGACGATGTCACTGTCGTGGTCGCCTATCCAGCTGAGTCGATTACAGGGTTTTTCCAGGGCTGGCTAGACACCTGGGGCCTGGTCCTGGATTCGAAGGCAGTGATGCAGTTGGAGCAGATACCAACCTATAACGGGATAGGAACATGCACATGAAGCTCCGACATCTGATCATCCGGGGCGAAAAGCCGGACCGGGGCGCGGTGCTGATGACCGTTGCGATCACCCTTGTGCTGTTGATGGTGTTTGCCGCGTTCACCATCGATATCGGCGCAACATATCTCGAGCGTCGTCAGGACCAGACCGCCGCTGATGCCGGCGCCCTCGCCGCCGGTGGCATGCTGGCCGCGAATCAGGCCACCAGCCCGGATGCGTTGGCCCAGGCGGCCGTCGCATAAGCCCTTCAGAATATGGACGATCCACCCACCGTCCCCGAATGGGACGCCATGTTTGCCGCCTGCGTCGATGACGGTGACGACCCGGCCGAATTCATTCCCCTGGAACCGATTCTCCTCAGCGGGGATCCGACCGACTGCGTCTCCTTCAATATCAGTTTCACCAGGATCCGGGTGGAACTTCCCGACCAGGCTGTTCCCACCACTTTTGCCAGGGTCATCGGGATCGACAGTCTCACCACCAGTGCCGCGGCCGAGGTATTTGTCAACGTTCCACCGAGTCGCCGGGGCATCCCCTTCGCAATGACGCCAGGGGGAGGGTCGGACACCGACATTCGCTGTGTCAGACTCGACACTGGCTGCTCGGGTCCCACCAATCAGGATGTCGCCATCATCGACGCCCCCCAAGTGGGCAACCCCGTCCTTGGCACCACCCGCCGTTGTGGGAGGTTCTGGAGTGTTCCGCAGATCGACGGCCAGCCCAATTCCGACGCCACCCTCGGACCCCGGGTCAGGATCAACGCGGCGATGGGTTTCGACCACACCATCGTGGTCTACGATGGCGGTACATTACGGACCGACGATTTTGGAGCCTGGAACTCGGACTGTTCCCTCGGGACACACACACCACTCCCGAACGCCCTGTTTGCCGTCGAAATCGACAACCTGATTGGACAGTTCGGGTCGGCCACCGCCATCACCTACATGAACGGCGTCTACGAAGGTCTGGTCTGGGGATCGGGCTTTCCCGACGGTCCGCTGCCGAGACTGAGACGGGACATGAATACCGAGCAACGCACGATCACCAACACCCCGGGCGGCGATAAGACCATCGACGATCGGCCACTCTGGACCTACATCGGATCCGGGACTATCCCCGGGGAGTGCGCAGCGACCAAGTTCGTCGCCAGCCCCACCATCCAGCAAATGAGAAATTGCCTGGCTGATTGGAGTCCCGCCGACGGATTCCTGTTCGATGCCGACAGGGACGGCGATGGTGAGTTTGACATCATCACCTCACCGAGGGCCGGTGGCTTCCCCACGATGGGGTCCGAGGTAGGTTCCCAGAACTACAAGGCCAGGCGGCTCGTATCCTTCGAGATGGGCTTCATCAACACCATGTACTTCGGCACCGGCACATCTGTCAGCGTCGAGTACAGCGCCGGTGACGACCCGGCCCGACCCGACGTCGGCGATGTGGATGAGGGTGCTGTGGGGGATAACGACGGCGATAACAACAACGTCGATGACGGCGAAGTCGCCAACGGCGATAACGACGGCGACAACAACGATAACGACGGCGACAACAACGATAACGACGGCGACAACAACGATAACGACGGCGACAACAACAATGTTGACGACGGCGATGTTGCTGATGGCGATAACGACGGCGATAACAACAACGACGACGGCGACGTCGGCGACTCAGCTGACGAATAGGTTCTAAAGATCTGCGAGGGGCACTTACCGGCTCCACGCGGAACAACAATGTGAGATGTCCCCCTGCTCCGCGGGGGGCATCTTGCTTTTGTGTCAGCCCCCGAAAAGCGAGCTCAGGCCAGCGACGCTCTCAATTGCTCTGCTTGGAACGGCTTGATGACCGACGCGTCGGCTCCGGCCCGACCCGCGAGGAATTGATCAGCCGAACGGTCGAGGAGTAGGACGGTTCGGGGTCTCGACTCCTCCTCAATATGCGATCGGATGTCTCTGATTACCGCCATTCCGCCCATGCTTGTCACCTGCATGTCCACGATGACCGCGTCAGGCGAGGTCTCTTCGACCCGGGCGACCACCACTCGTGGGTCATCGAGCTGATCGATCTCCCAGTCGCCAAGACACAGGGCAGCAGAAACGTCGTTGATCACCCATGTCGAGTCGGTGACGAGTAGGGCCTTTGGCATCGTGCCGAGACGTTAGCTAGCTCCAGGCGCGACGATTCCTACCGGGTTCTCCGGTCCTAACCTGCCGCCGGTGCGCCGCATATTTCTCCTTGGGGCTCTCATGATGATCCCTCTCACCGGCTGGGCCCAGTCGGAGGGCGGTGGCATCGATGTCATCGACGTGAGCGGCCCACTCGACGCGGGCGCACTCGAGTTCATGAACGATGCGATTCTGGCATCGGCAGACCGAGGCCAGGAGTTGGCTGTTCTCCAGCTCAATTCGCCTGCGGTTCTGGATGAGGATGCATTTCATGCCCTGGTGGCAACCATCGAGAGCCCGCCACTTCCGGTTGCCGTTTGGATCGGCCCGGCTCCCGCTTCGGCGTACGGGGGAACGAATCTGCTTGCCCTGGCACCGGGTGGCGAGGCTGCGATTTCACCGGGGTCCACGATGGGTCTCATCTCACCGCTTGTCGCCGGTTCCCAGAAGGATGCCGACGCGAGATTCCCGAAGGAATTCGAGGAAGTGGTCATGGCGGAGGACACAGGCCTGCCGCTCCAGCCCTCCATCCGCCAGTATCTCCAGGATCTGAACGGAGTCAGTTTCTCGACCAGCAGCGGAGATGTCGTGGTTGAGACCATCGAGCCGTTCGACGATGGAGTGACCCTCAAGACCGTCACGTTTCACAAGCCCGGAATCGGCCTGAGATACTTCCGGCTCGGCGCCACACCCGAGACAGCGTTCTTCTTCCTGGTGGTGGGCCTGACCATCGTCTCTTTCGAGTTCTTTGCCATCGGACCCGGGGTTGCTGCCGGTGTCGCCACCCTCTCGCTCCTCATCGCCGGCTGGGGGGTTGTCAATCTTCCGGTTCGGTGGTGGGCCCTTGCCCTTGCCATTGCCGGTTGGGTGATCCTCACGGCTTCCTATCAGCGGGGAGGGATCATCGCCCTCACGGCTCTCGGAGCAGTGATGCTTCAGGTCGCCGGCATGTTCTTTGTAGACGGGTCGGGTCAGATCGACCCGAGATGGTGGCTGATCCTGCCCTCGGTCCTGGCAGTCCTGTTCTTCTTTCTTCTTGGCATGCCAACCGTGCAGCGTGCCAGGTTCTCAACTCAGACCATCGGACGCGAAGGTCTCATTGGTGACGAAGGTGTGGCACTTGTCGACTTCGACCCCAATGGGCTTGTCGAGGTCAATGGTGCAAAGTGGAGGGCCAGCGCTCATCGGGAGGCCGGGGTAGTTGCCGGGTCAAAAATCGTGGTCACCGGTGTCGACGGGATGTTCCTCGAGGTGGACCGAATCGCCTGAGATCACCCGAGATCGCGAAAAACGATGCATCATCTTGAGAATTTCTCTTGAACGCGGATACGGGCGTTATTAGCTTCGGTTCGGTTGTCGCTATTAGGGAGGAGTCCTCTTGTCGGGGATGGACGATTGGCAGCTCGACGCGCTGTGTCGAGGGAACCACTCATACCTCTTCTTTCCGCCCTCAGCATTTGAGCGCAAGGAAGAGCGTGAGCGGAGGGAGATGAAGGCCAAAGCCATCTGTGGGGTTTGCCCCGTTCAGATGGCTTGCACCAACCACGCAATCCAGATCCGGGAGCCATTTGGGATCTGGGGTGGCCTCACCGAAGTTGAGCGAAGAGGCATGCCGGTGGTGGTATAGACCGACATGGCGTTGCCAGAGGGCTCACTTGATGTGGCGGATATCTCCCCGCCGGACGGTGAGCCCTTCTTTGTCGGCCCACTCCAGAAATGGCACGGCGTACTTCCTCGACAATCCGGTGGCGTCCCTGAATTCTGCGACGGTGAACCCGTCGGGGAGAGCGCGCATCGTCTCGACCATCGTCTCCACCTGTTCCGGAAGCAGAACCAGGTCGGGTGCCACCTGGACCAGACGTTGCGTCCGGACCAAAAGATGGAGGAGCTCTTGGGTGAGGCCCAGGTCTGAGGCTCGCGGCACTGCGAGACCGGCGCCAAGAGATTCCCGGGCTTTGATCCAGGCGGCCTCCTCCTCGGCACCGACTTCCGGGGTGTGCTCGACGAAGGCAACGTGAGGGCCTCTCTTCTCGAGACCCGGGGCTCTCTCGATCACCACTTCGACCACATCGGCTTCAACAGCCAGCGTCTTCGCCAGGGTTGCGATCGGAAGCCCGGGACGGAGGGGATGAGTGCGATGCTCCTCATGGACCGTTTCAATCGAGCGAGCCACCAGGTCGTCGAAGACGTTGTTTGTCATGGCAGTCGATCCGATCACGATCACGTCCCCGGGTCGACCACCCCCGGTTTGGGCGGAGAGAGTTTCCAGCGTGTCCACACCGCGCAGCCCGATCAGCGTGTCGGCCACCTGGTCTCCATCGAGGGAAGGGTCGATCTCCGCAGCGTGCCGGATGGCCTGCATGAGTGGCCCCGGGCTCGGATCGAGGACCTGCCCCCCGGCCACAACCAGTCTCCGCCCGGTGTCTCGAATGATGAAGCGATCACCGACACGCAATGGAAGGGGAGTCGCGAGATGGATTACCGCGACATCGTCTTCGACCCGGAGGACCTCGCCCCGGTGGGCGCCGCTACCGATGTGTATCTGATAGGCGCCCCGATCCGGGAGCTCGTCGACATAGCGGGAGCTCCGGAATCTGGCGCTGAATCGCTGAGTTAGCCGCCACTGGTCCGGTGCACCGAGCATCGAGCCTCGCGGCGCCTGGCTCACTTCTATACCGCTGAGGTTGACCGCCAGCCTCCTGGTCGGCCCCACTCGCTCATGCGCCTTCTCGTGGCTCTGCAGGCCTCTCACCCGCACTGTGAGGCCCTCTGGCAGCACTTCAAGCCGATCGCCTATACCGATGGAACCGTCGAGCAGTGTTCCGGTGACGACGGTGCCTGCCCCGGATATCGAAAAGGAGCGATCGATCCAGAGCCGGGGTCTCCCGAGATCGCTTTCGGAGGAGTCGATAAGACTCGAGAGCGCCGCTCTGAGTTGGTTCAGACCAGTGCCCGCGGGCGCCGCCACCGGGATGATCTGCGAGCCTTCCAGCGACGTTCCGATGAGCCTGTCCTCGATCTCGAGTGTGGCAAGTTCGACCATGTCGTCGTCGACCGTGTCGACCTTGGTGAGAGCGACAACGGCGCGGTCGATGGAAAGCAGATCGAGCACGGCGAGATGCTCCTCGGACTGGGGCATCCAGCCTTCGTCAGCGGCCACCACGAACAGGGCGACATCGATCGCCTCGATCCCGGCCAGCATGTTCTTCAAATAGCGTTCGTGTCCGGGGACATCGACAAAGGAGACCTCGACGTCGTCGTCGAGAGTCGTCCATGCAAAGCCGAGGTCGATCGTGAGGCCACGCTGTTTTTCCTCGGCCCAACGATCGGGATCACGACCGGAAAGAGCCTCGATAAGGGTCGACTTGCCGTGGTCGACGTGTCCCGCCGTTCCGACTACCGGCAACGACTGACCATCTCGATCACGACCTCGTCGTCAGCCGGTTCGACGGCCCGCAGGTCTACGACGAGATCGCCTTCCGCACGTCGGGCCGCGACCGGTGTCGACGAGCGAAGCAGCCGCTCGTAGAGGTGATCTTCGCCGGCCAGCACAAGCTGTGGCGTGGGGATGCCGGTGCCGGGAACACTTCCCGCGCCGATCAGCGAGACACCAGGCCGGGACTCTCCACCCAGTGCAGCCTTGAGTTTGTCGATCCTGGGTCGAAGGTCGGCTTCTTCGAGGGTCGCCATTCGCCAGAACGGAATGTCCATCGCCCGGTCGTCTGCATATGCCTCCAGCGTTGCTGCCAGAGCCGCCTGGGTCATGCCGTCAGTCCGAAGGGCCCGGGCCAGTGGGTGTCGACGGAGCGCGGCGACAGCGTCTCTGGTGCCAACGATGATCCCGGCCTGAGGCCCACCCAGCAGCTTGTCCCCGCTGAAAGTGACCAGATCGGCACCGTTGTCGAGCGATTGTCGAACCGATGGCTCGGCTTTGAGCCACTCCGGGAGAGAGGGTCCCAACCAGGTTGCGCGCTCATCCAAGAGGCCCGATCCGATGTCATGGATGAGCGGGACCTCCCGGCGGTGGGCGACTTCGGCAAGTTCGATGACGTTCGCCTCCTCGGTGAAACCTTCCACCCGATAGTTGGACGGATGCACCTTGAGAACCGCGCCACAGTCATGGATCTGGAGTGCCGTCTCGTAGTCCGAAACTCTGGTCCGGTTCGTGGTGCCCACCTCGATCAGTCGGGCTCCGCTGACTTCCATCACCTCCGGAATGCGATACGAGCCGCCGATCTCGATCAATTCGCCCCGAGCGACGGGCACTGCTCTCCCGCTCGAAGTGGCAGCCAGGGCGAGGAGGAGCGCAGCAGCGTTGTTGTTGACCACGACGGCGTCTTCGGCACCGGTGAGAGCGGACAGAAGACTGGTTGTGTGGACGCCGCGACCGCCCCGCGACCCGTCGGCGAGGTTCAGTTCGACGTTGCTGAACCCGACAGCCGACGCTCGTGCGGCTTCGCCGGCCGATGCGGAGATTGGGGCTCTGCCGAGGTTGGTGTGGAGAAGCACTCCGGTTGCATTGATGACTCTTTGCGATCTGGCGAGGAGTGCCTCTGCAACCAGATCCTCCGCGATCGATCTGGCATCGCCCGGGGATCCGTTCTCGATGTTGGCACGTGCCCGTTCCACCGCGGTCCGCGCAATCGCCACGATCTGCGGTCTGGCGAGATCGTCACCGTCGATGGCGGCCGCCAACTCGTCTACCGCCGGGAGGTCCCGGTAGGGGTTCTTCTCGTCTGGCACACGGTGAGTCTGCCAGGTTGCGAGGCGGACCTTCGTAGGATGCAACCGTGAGCACCCCGCCCGTTCCGGCTTCGCCAGCGGCGACGGTCATGCTTGTCCAGGATTCCCCGGCTGGCATAACCGTTCTCATGGTGAAACGTCAGTCAGGGGGCTTTTTTGGCGGTTTGACGGTCTTCCCAGGCGGTGGTGTCGATGACCACGACACCTCCAAGATCGCGAGACAGGTCGTGCCCGGCGAGTACGAGGACTATGAGTATCGAGTCGCAGCGCTCCGCGAGCTCGCCGAGGAGACCGGTCTGGCGCTTACCCCTCTTGGAACCATCACGGCCCCCGAGGAACGGGGTGAGGCGCTGTTGCAGGCAATGATCGCCGCTGGCTCAGAGTTCGACGCAGGCAGATTGGTGCTGACGTCGCGGTGGATCACGCCGGAGTTCGTCCCAAGACGCTTCGACACCCGGTTCTATCTGGCCGAAGCCATCGACCCTCCGCCGGTCCGACTCGACACGGCCGAATTGGTTGATCACGTCTGGGTCCCGGTCGACGAGGCTCTACGACTCCAGAAAGCCGGGGAATGGAAGATGTTCTCGCCGACAATCGCACATCTGAGATGGCTCTCGGCGCGATCGTCCGTTGCCGAGGCGCTGGCAGCGGCGGAAGTGGTCAACGGCGCTCCTCTGATCCCGAATTCGATCCCGTCAGAGATGTCTTGAGAATCGAGAGGGTGCTCGCCAACAACCCGGGGCCTTTCACCGGGCCGGGGACCAACACCTGGCTCCTTGGCGACGGGGCAGATGCTGTGGCGATCATCGACCCTGGACCGCTTGACCCCCGACATGCCGAAGCGATTGCTTCCCGGGTTGGCTCCCGGAAGGTCGAGTCGGTGTTGGTGACTCACACCCACATCGATCACGCTCCGATGGCCAACCCGCTGGCCAAGGAGTTTGGCGTTCCTGCTCTCGGCTACGGGAGTGGGCCTCACTTCGAGCCCGACGTGGTGGTCGGCGAGTCGGATCAGGCCAGAATTGGTGATCTCACCATCACTGTGATTCACACACCGGGTCACGCCGACGATCATCTCTGCTTTCGAGTCGGGAACGTGTTGTTCACCGGGGACCACATCATGGGTGGGTCTTCGGTCATGGTTGAGACGATGGGCCCCTACCTGCGCTCGCTCGAGAAGCTGCGGCACACAGGGTTGGAGAGGCTCTACCCGGGTCACGGTGAAGAGATGGACGAGCCGGATCAGGTCATCGATTGGTATGTGGCTCATCGCATGCAGCGACATGCCCAGGTCCTCGAGGCGATCCGGGGCGGCGCTACATCGACAGAAGGGATCGTCGAGACGGTGTACGCCGACGTCGACCGATCACTCCATGTGCTGGCTGCACAGTCGGTGAACGGTCACCTCGGCCTGCTAGTCGAAGAAGGTCTAATAACCTGGAACGGCGGTGAAATCGCAATCTCGGACCCCTGAGGACAGTGACACGAATCGTTTGGGCCCTGGCTGCCCTTCTCATGACGGCGCTGGCCATACCGGCCATCGCTCAGGTAACTGACGAGGACATTGATCGCGCCCGTCGGGAGGTCAACGCCATCCTGGCCGACTCCGAGGCCCTTGGTCGCGATGTCCAGGATGCCTGGGCCCGGCAGTTCGCGCTCGAGAAGGAGATAGAAGACCTTCTCTCCTCGATCGATTACGCACAGCTCGAGGTTGTCGAGGCGGAGAGCAGGCTCGAAGAGGCCGCTGTTGAGCTCTACATGGGGTCGACGAGTGGTGGCTCAATCCAGGTCTTCTTCTCTGCGAGCGACGAGGAGTTCGGAGCGGGAGTCGCCTATCTCTCAGAGGTGTCGGTGACCGAGGATGAACTGGTAAATCAACTGAGGTCGTTCCGCACCGAGCTCGACCGTCAGACCGTGCGACTATCCGAGGCTTCTACGGAACAGGAGATTGTCACGGCCGAACTGGAGGCGATGGCGGTCGACCTTCAGACCGAATTGATCGCGGCACAGGCCGTCTACGACGAGCTTGTTGAGAGACAGCGCGTCGAAGAGGAAGAAGCACGGAGGCGCGCCGAAGAAGAGGCACGCCGTCAGGCAGAGGAGGCGGCGCGGCGTGCCGCCGAGGAGGAAGCGGCCCGCAACGCGACAACGACAACTGTGACGCCCGGTTCGACAACGGCGCCTTCCGCCGGGACCACAACGACTTCTCCGTCGACTACGGATACCACGATCGCCCCAACTCCGACGACCACATCGCCACCCCCGCCACCTTCGGGAGGCTCGGCGTGTCCCGTGGCCGGCGCCGTTTCCTTCTCGAACACCTGGGGGGCGCCCCGGTCCGGTGGCAGAAGCCATCAAGGCGTCGACATGATCGCGGCCAGGGGGACCCCGATCGTGGCGATCTATGACGGGAAGATCAAGAGGATCACCTCAGGACGTCTCAGCGGGCTCGCGGTATGGCTCCGCGCCGACAACGGCGACGAGTTCTTCTATGCCCATCTCGACAGCTACGGCGACATCTCGACCGGGATGACGGTGAGTGCCGGATACACGATCGGCTACAACGGCTCGTCGGGCAATGCCCCCAACTGGCTCCCGCATCTCCACTTCGAGTGGCATCCCGGCGGCGGATCGGCAGTGAATCCCTATCCGTTGGCAAAACAGGTCTGCGGATAACGGATAACGGATAACGGGTGGCAACGAGAAAGAGGACCCTTGCGGGTCCTCCTTCCAAGGGCCTCCCTCGCCCTAAGCCCCGTGTGACAAACCAGGTGGTTTTAGCACGTTCAGCGATATCATCGACCACGGGGAGTGGCGAGGTAAGGACCCTTCCCGGCTGACCCCGAATGACTAGTCCTTTCTCGAATTCTGCTCTTTGTCCGACGCCCTTCTTTGTCAACTGCTTGACTGCAAAAGTGATGGTCGATCTAGACACGAAAGGGCAGACGTGACCACCGAACCACCCCAGCCTCCCCCCGACGAGCCACCGGCGCAGCCGCCGGACGCCGGTCCCCCGGCGCAACCACCCAGTGGTCAGCCCCCGGTACCGCAGCCCGGCGGCATCCCGGCCAACCTGGCCGATTGGGGAACGCGGGCGGTTGGGCTTCTAATCGACTACCTCCCGATAGCCATTTTCAACTTGCTGTTCTTCAGAGGCTTCCTTCTTGGCTCGTTGGGCGGCATCGTCAGCCTTCTCTACTGGCTTTACATGGGTCATCTCGATGGTGTCACCGGTCAGACCCCGGGCAAGGCCATGATGGGAACCCGGGTGGTCAACACCCACGGTGAGCTGATCGGGAGTGGGTCGGGGATGGTGCGCAAGATCGCCCACATAGTGGACAGCCTTATCTGTGGACTGGGATGGCTGCTGCCAATCGTCGACTCACAACGTCAGACGATCGCGGACAAGATCATGACCACCTACGTGGTGATAGGCATTGAGAAGAAGGCCTTCGCCGTCGACCTCTGGATGCCACCCAAGCAGTAGCGCGGTTGGGCGCGGCTAAGCCGCCCCGGTGTCCAGGTTGGCGAGAAGTTTGGCGATCCTGCCGGTGCACGTCTCCAGGTCGGCCGGCGGTACCAACTGCACTACGGAGTCGGCGGCGCCGCTGAGTGCCTGTCCTGCCGGAGAATCGGTGGTTACCGCCGGTTCGCCGTTGTCGCCACCGGTAACGACCCGGGTGTCGAGAGGAATCGAGGCCACCAGCGGCACGCCCAGCTCAGATGCCAGTTCGGCTCCGCCGCCCTCACCGAAGACGTCTCCTGTCATGTTCTCGATGACTCCGACAATCGGCATGTGGGATCGGCGGGCCATGTCGGCGACCCTCACAGCGACTTTCTGGGCGGCACGCTGAGGTGTCGTGACGACCAGCATCTCCGCCTGAGGAAGCATCCGGGTCAGTGCCATCTGGATGTCGCCGGTGCCCGGTGGCATGTCCAGGAACAGATAGTCGAGGTTGCCCCACTCGACCTGCTTGAGGAACTGCTCGAGGGCCTTCGACAGCATCAGGCCACGCCACATCAGCGCGGTCTCCTCGGAGTCGATGATCAGGCCCGTCGAAACAAGTTGGACGCCGTGGGCTTCGATCGGTGTGATCAACTTCGTATCCCCATCGGCAACTAGACGCCCCTCCGCGCCCAACATCCGGGGAGTCGAGAATCCCCAGATATCGGCGTCGAGTAGTCCAACCCTGAAGCCTTGAGCGGCTACCGCCACTGCCAGGTTCACCGAAACCGAGGACTTGCCGACTCCGCCTTTCCCGGAGCTGACTGCGATCACCCGGGTTGTGGGCGAGACCTGGGTCGGCTCGGCGTTCTCCTGAGCCTTCCTTCTCGCCACAGACATGAGACCGGCCCGCTGGCTCTTGGTCATCGCTGTCGTGCGGACGTTGACCTCGTCGACACCTGGCATCGATTGGACCCTGCGCAGGGTGTCGCCTTCGATCTGGTTGCGAAGCGGGCATTCGGCGACGGTTAGGGCAAGACCGACCTCGACGGCCGAGCCGTCGACCGAAACGTCGGAGATCATCCCGAGTTCGACGACGTTCCCGCCGAGTTCGGGGTCCTGAACGCCTTCGAGTGTTTTGAGAACGTTTTCGACCGTAACCATCACAGCTGATTCTAATTTCCACTATCCGCGTAGTGGCAATAGCGATGATGTGAATAGCGGCTATAATCGCGGAAGCGATATGACTCAAATACTCAGCATCAAGTCGACAAAGCCCGAGAGGACCGTCAACGTCACCGACGCTGCGGTTGAGAAGATCCGCGAGCTCGTAGAGGCCGAAGGCGACGCCGGTCTTGCCCTCCGCATGGCTGTTCGCCCTGGCGGTTGCAGCGGATTCTCCTACGAGATGTACTTCGACGCCGAGACCGATGCCACCGACATCGTCGAGGCCTATGGAGAGGTTCGGGTCATCGTCGACCCCCAGAGCGCTGAGATGGTCAGAGGCTCCACTCTTGACTACAAAGACGGTCTGATGGGCGCCGGGTTCGCGATCGACAACCCGAACATCACCTCCTCCTGCGGCTGCGGGAACTCCTTCTCCTAGTCTTCACCTGGTTCCTCCAGGCCTTACCTGGTTCTACCAGGCCGCAAATGGACTTCCGATACCCCTCTCTGGTTAGAGTCGCCGCTGACTCATACAGGAGGTAGTCGCAACCATGAGTGTTCTCGCACTTACTGATTTTTGGACCGTTATCTGGTGGATGCTGGCGTTGTTCATCTTTGCCATGTTCTTCTGGCTCTTCATCTCGGTCCTGGCCGATCTCTGGACCGATCCAGACGCCAGCGGCTGGATGAAGGCCGGCTGGACGTTCTTCATCGTCATCCTTCCCTGGCTTGGGATCCTGATCTACTTGATCGCCCGTGGCGGGAGCATGGCCGAACGTGCCTATGCGAAGCAGTCGAATCAGGATGACTACATCCGACAGGTCGCCGGCAGCGGCGGCGGTGGGAGTGGCGCAGACGAGTTGGCCAAGCTGCATGACTTGAAGGAGAAGGGCGCCATCACCGAGGCGGAGTACAACGCCCAGAAGGCGAAGGTCCTCGGCTGAGCAGCCGACCTCATCGTGTAAAAGGCCCGGGCTTGCCCGGGCCTTTTGCGTTCGCTGAGTGTTTCCAAGATTGTCAAGCCGGGTACCCTCTGGATCCCGCTGAGCAGGAGACTCCAATTGCCTAAAACCGTCCCTACGACCCCATCCGCGCCCAAGGCGCTTGGCCCATATTCGTTTGTGGCCGAGGCCGCCGGCCTGGTATTTCTCAGCGGTCAGGTCGGGCTGGTCCCGGCCACGGGGGAGCGTGCGCCCGACGATGTAACCGCACAGGCCCATCAGGTGATGAAGAACATCGGTGGGATCCTCGGTGATCTCGAACTCGGCTACTCCGACATCGTGAAGACGACGATTTTCCTCGACGACATGGCCGACTACCCGACTGTCAACGATGTGTACGGGTCTTACTTCGAAGCCGAGCCCCCGGCCCGATCCGCAATCGAAGCCGGTGGGCTTCCCGGCGGGTTTCTTGTCGAGATAGAGGTGGTGGCAGCACGATGACCATTGCAGAGGTATTCGAGAAGCTCGATCTCTCCGAGACCAGTTCCGGAGTTTTTGCCGGTGAGTGGTTGGAGGCCACCGGCGAGACCGTCGACGTGGTCAACCCGACCACCGGTGGCTTGCTGGCGTCGGTGACGATGGCATCCGTCGAGGACTATGACCGTGTCGTCGAGAACAGCGTGGAGACGTTCAAACGATGGCGGAAGCTTCCAGCGCCAAAACGCGGCGAGTACATACGGCGTCTCGGCGACGCCTTGCGGGAGAACATCGATCCCCTTGGAGCTTTGGTGACGTTGGAAATGGGAAAGATCCACCTCGAGGGTGTGGGCGAGGTCCAGGAGATGGTCGACATTTGCGACTTCGCAGTCGGTCTTTCCCGGCAGTTGTACGGAAACACGATGGCGTCGGAACGACCCGATCACCGGATGTACGAGCACTGGCATCCCCTGGGGCCCGTCGGTGTCATCAGCGCGTTCAACTTTCCCGTCGCGGTCTGGTCATGGAACGCTGCCATTGCCGCAGTCTGCGGAGACACGGTGGTTTGGAAGCCGTCGGAGCGCACCCCGCTGACTGCCATCGCCGTCACCAAGATCGCTCAGAAGGTCATGGCCGGGAGCGGATTCGAAGGTGTGTTCAATCTCGCGGTCGGGGACGGCGCCACGGTCGGCGACAGAATGAACAAGGACACTCGCTTGCCCCTCATCTCTGCCACCGGGTCATGCAACATGGGTCGAATCGTGGGACCTGCCGTAGCCCAACGCATGGGGCGGTCGATCCTCGAGCTCGGCGGCAACAATGCTGTGATCGTCATGGACGATGCTGATCTCGACCTCGCCACTCGAGGCGTCCTGTTCTCGGCGGTTGGCACTGCCGGCCAGCGCTGTACCTCCTTGCGACGTCTCGTGGTTCACAAGGCGGTCGCGGACAAGATGGTGAGCCGTCTCACCGAGGCCTACAAGCAGATCACCATCGGCGATCCCATGGAAGAAGGTGTGCTGATGGGCCCGGTCGTCGCCGAGCGCGCCATCACCCAGATGATGGATGCCCTCGAGATCGCGCGAGAGCAAGGAGCCCAGATCGTTGCCGGGGGAAATCGGATCGAGCGTGACGGGTATTTCGTAGAGCCAACGATCGCTGTCGTGCCGAAGGAAGCATCCATCACCCAACAGGAGACATTCGCGCCGATTCTGTGGGTCATCGAGGTCGACTCTCTCGATGAGGCCATCGAGGTTCAGAATGGCGTCACTCAGGGCCTGTCCTCGGCGATCTTCACCGAATCACTGAAGAACGCAGAGAGGTTCCTGAGTCACAGCGGCTCGGACTGCGGACTGGCCAACGTCAACATCGGGACCTCTGGTGCCGAGATCGGTGGGGCTTTCGGCGGTGAGAAGGAGACCGGAGGAGGTCGCGAGGCAGGCTCCGACGCCTGGAAGGCCTACATGCGTCGCCAGACCACCACGATCAACTGGGGTGACGATCTTCCACTGGCCCAGGGCATCGAGTTCGGCTGAGCATGGGCCCGACAGATTGGAACGAGCGATACGAGTCGGTTGACCGTGTCTGGTCAATCGGCCCGAACCTGTATGTAGAAGATCGGCTGCGGGGCAACTCACCCGGTCGCGGCGTTGACCTGGCTGCCGGCGAAGGGCGCAACTCGGTCTGGCTTGCCGAACAAGGCTGGTCAATGACGGCGATCGACTTCTCAGAGGTGGCCGTCGCCAAGGGGATCGGCCAGGGCTCTGGTATTGAGTTCGTAGTGGCCGACGTCCTCGATTGGGAGCCGACCGGAGAATTCGATCTCGTGCTGATCGCGTACCTGCAACTTCGTGAGACCGAATTTGAGAAGGTGGTGCGGAGGAGTGTCGAGTGGCTCAGTCCAGGAGGTGAGATATTCCTGGTGGGTCATCACACGTCGAACATCGAGCGAGGCTGGGGCGGTCCCCAGTTTCTCGAGGTTCTCTGGGACGTTGAGCGGATTGTTGACTGGATCGATGGCCTGACGGTGGTGGAGGCCGGCGTGGTCAGACGACCGGTCGAAACCGACGATGGGCCCCGTTTCGCCAGGGACGCACTGGTCAGGGCGCAGGCTGTTCCTACGGCTCCAACATCGTGAACTCAAGGCATGGTCTCTCGTCGGCGAGGCCACACACGCGGTAGACGTCGGTCGGCGAGTTGGCCGGCAGTGTGATCAAGTATTCAGCTTCAGGCACGATCTCGCATGCCGGGTTGGTGCGGGGCGGGTTGCGCCAGTTGGCACTCTCCTGGTCGGCTGTCGTATAGGTCTGCCCGATGATGTCCCAGCCGAAAACACCCCACCTCTCTAGCTGGAGGCATACCCCGCCGAGACGGGGGATCGAACCGGTCATTTCTGCTTCCGGCTCGGGCCCGGTTGAGGCCATGACAATCGTGAGGACCACGATCGCGACTCCTACGGCAATGTAGGTGCGCGGTTGGGGTCGACGGCCGGTGTCTTCTTGCTCCACTCCTACAGGTGGGTGAGCGCAGCGTCGAGGGCGGCGATCAGATCTTCGGCATCCTCGAGGCCCACGGAGAGCCTGACGAGTCCATCTGTGATCCCCGCAGCGATGCGCTCCTCGCGCGGAATGGCTGCGTGTGTCATCGTCACCGGGTGGGTTATGAGCGATTCAACCGCGCCCAGATTCTCGGCGAGGGTCCACAGCTCCACGGTGTCCATCAGTGTGATGCCGGCCTCAACCCCGCCCTGCACCTCGAAACAAACTATCGCTCCGAAGCCAGAAGCTTGCTTCTTGGAGAGCTGGTGCTGGGGGTGTGTCTCGAGTCCCGGGTAGTTGACGTAGTCGACCTTGGGATGTTCGGACAGCCACCCGGCGATCTCCATCGCATTTGCCGACTGACGATCCATCCGCTCACTGAGAGTCTTGACACCCTGCAGTGTCAGCCAGGCAACCATCGGTGACATGATCAGCCCGCTGGCGATTCGGGCGGAGGCGATCTTTTCCTGGTGCTCTTCGTCTTTGACCACCACCGCTCCGCCAATGGTGGCGTTGTGGCCGTCGAGGAACTTGGTCGTGGAATGGACCACGATGTCGGCTCCGAGATCGAATGGCTGCTGGTAGTAAGGGGTGAGGAAGGTGTTGTCGGTGACGTGGAGAACGTTGGCCTTCTGGCATATCGCCGAGACAGCGGCGAGGTCGGTGACCTTCACAGTTGGGTTGGCCGGTGTCTCGGTAAACACCAACTTCGTCTCCGGCCTGATGGCTGCTTCGACAGCGTCGAGGTTGACCGCGTCTACGAAAGTGACGTCGACTCCGAATTTGGTCAGGAACTGATCGGCAAATCGATAGGTGCCGCCATATACGACGTCGGCAATGACGACGTGGTCCCCGGCCCGGAGCAGTCCGAGGAACACGGCCACGGTTGCGGCCATCCCCGAACCGTACGCGGTGGAGTCGAGACCTCCTTCGAGGGCCGTGAGCTTCTCCTCGAATGCCCGAACGGTCGGGTTGCTACCCCGGCTGTAGGAGAACCCTTTAGCCATGTATTCGTCAATCGACTCCTGGGCGTATGTCGTCGACTGATGAATCGGGGTGAGAACGGCTCCGGTGGTCGGATCTGGATTTACTCCGGCGTGAATTTGCTTGGTGCGAAAACCCATCACCCAATTGTATGTCGTGTGCAGTGGTGCGCGCATAGCGCGCCCCACTGCACACAACTACATCGATGTCCGCCAACGTCCAGCCTCCACGAGGGTCTTTAGACAAGACCCCGGTTCTTTCAGCATTCGATATGTGAACCGGACTACCACGAGACCCGCCGAGGCTGCGGCGTTGTCCCTCTCCCGGTCACGCTCGAAGTCGGCCTGACGTGTATGCCAGCGACGACCGTCTGCTTCCACGATCAGTTTCCACTCGGGGATGTAGGCGTCGACAGTCGCCTTCATCTGCTCGAATGAGAAGGGGACCTGCCTCGAGTACTCCGGAAGCTCCTTCTTGTTGAGCAGACGGTAGAGATGGTGCTCGAGAACGCTGGTTGGTGGCTGGTAGGCCTTGTGGTCCCGTGCTTTCACGATCCTCTTCAGGGTGGGGAGGCCTCTCACCCGGGCATATGCCAGCCGTTCAAAGATCGGGTCGAAATCGACAACGTCGAGCTTCTTCGCCGCGAGCTGGCTGTCGACCAGCCGTTCGATGGTGGCCGGTGGATTGGTTGCTGCGAGGGTGAGGATCGTCTCCGCTACGGATGTTGCCTCGAATCCAGCGACGGTCTTGGTTGTGATCTCATCGAAACGACGGCTTCTGATCACTCGTGCCAGCGGCGAGCGGGCGTTGCCGGCAAAGGGGACGATGATCTCGGGTCGCCCGGGACGAAAGCCGTCGAACTCATGGAGAAGTCCTGCCGATCGTCCCGCCGCGTAGGCGATCGGCCGACTGAGCACTGCTGCCTGTAGTTGGCGCTCCCACGATACCGGCGCAGAGTTGAGGGAGAAGACGCCGGTGTCGATTCGATGCCATGCGCCGGCGCGGATCAGACGGTGGATTCCCGCATCGGTGAGACCCTGGTGACGTGCCTGTTCCCGGCTGACCACTCCGTGTTGCTGCGATGCGAGTACTTCGATTTCTCGGATAGGTGTGATCTATTGACCGTTGGCACGGGTCGACATCGATTTCAACCCTCTTGTTGTGTGCAGTGGTGCGCGCATAGCGCGCACCACTGCACACAACAAGAGGGTTTAGCCAAAGCGGTAGCCCACCGAGCGGACGGTGGTGATCCACGAGGCCCGTTCTTCTCCGAGTTTGGCCCGGAGACGACGGACATGAACGTCGACCGTGCGGGCGCCGCCGTAGTAGTCATATCCCCACACCTTGGAGAGGAGTTGCTCTCGTGACCAGACACGTGTCGGGTTGCCAACCAGATACCGGAGCAGTTCGTACTCCATGAAGGTCAGGTCGAGAGGAACTCCAGCGAGAGTCGCCTGATAGGTCAACGGGTTGAGCTCGAGGTCTTTGAATATGACCAATTCCTCGAGATCGTGTTCAGTCTGAAGACGCCGCAATCGCAGCCTCATCTCGACAGGGTCTACCGGTTGGAGGATGAAGTCGGTGATGCCTGGTGCGCTCTCGATCAGTGCAAGCTGATCGGACTCGGCCACAACGAGGATCGGGAGACCGATGGCCTCGGCAACTCTGGTCAACTCGCGAATGCGTCGCATCGGATGTTCGCCTAGCTCGACCACCAGGGCGTCGGCGTCGCTGATGGCCTCACTCTCCGGCGTCAGATCATCAACGGGGACAACCGTGGAGGCGGTCAGTGAAAGACCGTCTTCGACTCTCTCAGAACTGACGGACGGATGGACCGCAACGTTCACAAGATTGGGAGGAATGTCTCGAGTTCGAAGCGCGACACGTGGTGCTGGAACTGGTCCCACTCGCTGCGCTTGTTCCTGAGGAACCAGTCAAAGACGTGCTCGCCGAGGGCGTCGGCGACCAACTCGGAGCCTTCCAGCAGGTCCAGTGCCTCGGAGAGGGTTTCCGGCAGACGCTTCGCGCCTGCGGCCGCCCGCTCGGCGGCCGTCAGACGGTGCACGTCAGCGGCCACCTCGGGGGGAAGCTCATACCCCTCGCGGATGCCGGCGAGACCCGCGGCGAGAATGACCGAGAGGGCCAGATAGGGGTTGCAGGCAGAATCGGCCGCCCGGTACTCAACCCTGACACTCGACGGCTTGCCCTTCTTCACAGACGGAACTCTCACCAATGCCGACTGGTTGTTCCGGGCCCACGAGATGTAGATAGGTGCATCGAATCCGGCGACGAGCCGCTTGTACGAGTTGACCCACTGATTGGTGACTGCCGTTATCTCGGCAGCATGACGAAGGAGACCCGCAATAAAGGCCTGTCCGACTTTGGACAAGTCACCGGGCGTCCCCGGCTCGTAGAAGGCGTTCACATCTCCCTCAAAGAGAGAGACATGGAGATGCATCCCTGATCCGTCGAAGTCCTCGAGCGGCTTTGGCATGAAGGTCGCGTAGATCCCGTGTTGGAGCGCCACCTCTTTCACGGTCAGCCGCGACGTCATGATGTTGTCGGCCATAGTCAGGGCATCGGTGTACCGGGCGATGATCTCGTGTTGGCTCGGAGCAACCTCGTGATGGGAGTGCTCGATAGGTATCCCCATGTGCTCGAGTGCGTTGATCGTGCTTCGCCGGTACTCCTGGGCGACGTCGAGTGGGGTCAGATCGAAATAGCCACCCCTGTCAAGAACAACAGGGTTTGGCCCGGAGTCTTCGAAGTAGAAAAACTCGAGTTCGGGTGCTGCGTTGAATGTGTAGCCGATCTCAGACGCCTTCTCGAGATTCCTCTTGAGAACGACGCGAGGGTCCCCGGAGAAGGGCTCGCCGTCCGGGGTGTAGATGTCGCAAAACATGCGGGCGGCTGGCTGCTCGGCCCGCCAGGGGAGAACCGCAAATGTGGACGCATCCGGTTTGGCCAGCATGTCCGCTTCCTGAATTCTGGCGTATCCGTCGATCGATGACCCATCGAAGGTCATGCCTTCGTCAAACGCGACTTCAAGTTCGGTCGGGCTGATCGATACCGACTTGAGGAAGCCCTGGACGTCGGTGAACCAGAGCCTGATGAAGCGAATGCCTCGCTCCTCGACTGTGCGGAGAACGTATTCGGCCTGCTTGTCCATGCCGGAACCTTAGGTTGGGGGTCAACCGGCGCGGCGGCGCGCGGCCAACCACTTTCGACGCAGAGATCTGCGCTCGTCTTCGGTCGTTCCTGCCCAAATCCCGCTGCGTTGATTGGTCTCCAGGGCGTATTCGAGACACTCGGTCGACACCATGCAGATGGAGCAGACGGCCTTGGCCCGGTCGATGGCCTTCTGGCCCACGTCTCCGGCAGGGAAGAACAGGCTGTTCGGGTAGCCGGCACAGGCAACATGATCTCGCCAGTCGGCTGCAATGTCGGTTGTTGGGTGTGCTGGAGCTTGGGTCACACCGCAAGTCTGGTGGCGTGACCCGAGTTTTCCAAGATGAGATTGTGTTTAGACGAGGTCGTCCGGACCGGGAAGGTCCTCGGAACCCGGTTCGTAACCCTCGATGGCATCGTCGACAGCCTCATCTACCGCCTGGTCGACACCTTCCACTCCGTCAAGGGAGCTCCCATCAGCGGCGGCCACGACGACGGCAGTGTCGACTGCGACCTCGGCCATGTAGCTGCGTCGGATGAAGATGATGATGAGGATGATGATCATCAGGATCGCCAGCCCCAGAGCGATCTTGGCCAGCAAACTGGCAAACGGGTCATCGACAAGTCGGACGAAGCCGAAGCCACTGCAGGTCGCCCCTCCCGTGATGTCGCCACTGACGACGAAGACGCCCCGGAGCTCGTCTCCGGTCCTGTAAGTCACGTCCTGCACATACCCCGAGACGCTGGCGACGCTGCCTTCATTGTGCGTTTCTCCGTCTTCATTGGGCTCAGGAACGTCGTTGCCGGCGATCCTCACTTTGAATCCGCCGACCTCGACATAGATGTTCCAGAGATGGTCCATGAAGACGACCGGGGAGTCGGCTGTCCAGGAAAGCGGCCCATCAGGAGCGACGTCGAACGGCTCGGAGGCGCTGGTGTCGGTCACAATCGTGCTGTCGAGCGGCGTAGTTGAGGTGACCTTGCATCCACCCTTGAGCTCCCCATTGCCGGTGGCGTCGGGGATTCCCACGGCGCCGTATGCAATCCCGGCGATAGCTAGAAGCAACGGGATGAGAACCACGATGAATCTGACGCTGGCTCGCCCGGCACCCCCGACGAGGATTCCCACGAGCCCGAAGACACCCATCATTCCAAAAAGGAGAAGCTGATCGAGTGGCCACCATCCGGCCTGTTGAAAGATGATCGCTAGTGCAATTCCAAGTATCAGACCGACAAAGAAACCAAGCCAGGGTCGGGACTTTCTCTTGACCGGCATCGACATACCCTTCCTTCAGAAGCGAATTTCCGGTTCGAATCTAAGCGATCGGCACGACGGATGTCGGCTCCGGAGAATTTCATTCTCTGCGGAGGGCGATAGCCTCTAACCGTGCCACGAATCAACGCCTCTTCTATCGACGAGCACAAGGCGCTCACCAGGAGCGCTCTTCTGACGTCTGCCAAGGAACTGATCGCCGCTGCCGGCACTGCGGACATTCCTCTGGGCGAGATTGCGCTGGCCGCCGGGGTTGGGCGAACGACTCTGTATGACTACTTCACCGACCGTGAGGATCTGATCGCAACCCTGGTCGAGGAAGAGCTTCCAGCCGTTCTCGGAGGGCTGATCGAGTCAGCCGCCTTTGATGGCTCTGCAGCCGATCGAATGGCAGTCCTGGCGACGAGGACCGTCGAATTCGTGGTGAGCGACCCGGTTCTTGGAGTGATCCTGCATCGCGATGCCGGTCGAATGAGTGTCGAGACCCAGGAGAGAATTCGCAATGCGCACTCGAGTCTCTCCGAGGCGATGGTCGGTCTCTATTTCTCGGGCGTGGACGCCGGTCAGTTCCGGTCGATGCCGCCCGACCTTGCGGGCCGATTGATTCAGGACACAATCATGTCCGCCGCGAAGACAGTGATATCGAGTCCTGAGCCCACAAAGCGGGTCGACTCGGTCACCGAGAATCTCAGGCATTTCCTCATCGGTGGCCTCGCTGCCGGCACTTGATAGATCGGAAGAGGCCAGTGGCATCAACAATCGACAGAAGCGAAGACTTCAACTCCGATCACTTCATCAACCGGGAGCAGTCGTGGCTCGAGTTCAACCGCAGGGTTCTCCATCTGACGATGCGGCCGGATTTTCCGCTGCTGGAGAAGACGAGATTCCTTGCGATCTGGTCGTCGAATCTCGACGAATTCTTCCAGGTCAGGGTTGCCGGTCTCAAAGAGCAGGTCGCTCATGGCGTCGACTCGACCCCCCCCGACGGGATGACACCAACCCAGCAACTGGCTGCCATCCGCACCGACGTCGAGCTTCAGTATGAGGCAATCTCCAAGCAGTTCCTGTCGGAGGTGGCTCCCGCATTGGCCAGCGAAGGCATCGGCTTGGCCTCGTATTCGAGTCTCGAAGACGATGATCGGGAGTTCCTCGACACCCAGTTCCGTGAGATCGTCTTCCCGGTAGTCACGCCGCTCGCCGTTGATCCTTCCCACCCCTTTCCCTACATATCCAATCTGTCTTTGAACCTGGCGATCTTTGTCCGCAACCCTGAGACGTCTCTCACCAAGTTCGCCAGGGTGAAGGTGCCGCCGATCCTGCCCCGTTTTGTCGTGCTGCCCGACGGTGAGCGTTTTGTACCGCTCGAGCAGGTGATCGCGGCCCATGTCGACGAGTTCTTCCCCGGCATGGAAGTACTGAGTCATCACGTGTTCAGGGTCACGCGCAACGCCGACATCGAAATCGAAGAGGACGAGGGTGGCGACCTGCTTATGACAATCGAGTCGGAGTTGACCCAACGGCGCTTTGGTCGTGTGGTCCGACTTGAAGTCCATCCCGAGATGCCCGAAGACGTACTCGACCTGTTGATGAGGGAGATGGGCGCCGGCGAAGAGGATGTCTATCAAGTCGAGGGCCCGCTCGACCTCTCAGGCCTGATGTCGATTTATGACCTCGACCGGCCCAATCTGCGGTTTGACGGCTTCACCGGGGTCACCCCCTCCCGCTTGTCGGCTTCGGCCGGTGAGTCCGTCGATCTTCTCGAAGTGGTCCGACAGGGGGATCTGTTGGCGCACCATCCCTACGATTCGTTCTCGCACACCGTCGAGGCGTTTATCGATCGTGCCGCCGGCGATCCCAATGTCCTTGCAATCAAGGTGACGCTATATCGGACCTCGAGTGAGAGTCCGATCATGGGTTCACTGATCAAGGCCGCGGAGTCGGGGAAACAGGTTGTTGCCCTTGTCGAACTGAAAGCGCGATTCGACGAGGAGCGAAACATCGGCTGGGCGCAGAGACTCGAGGACGCCGGTGTCCATGTCATGTATGGAGTTGTCGGGCTCAAGACCCACACGAAGATCGCTCTCGTGGTCCGGCGTGAGTCTTCTGGTGTAGTTCGCTACGCCCACATCGGAACCGGCAACTACAACGAGAAAACAGCCCGCATCTACGAGGACATCGGGATCCTGACTGCAGACCCCGACATCGGCTCGGACCTATCCGATCTCTTCAACTTCCTCACCGGCTACTCACGCCAAACCCGATACCGCAAGCTTGCGGTATCGCCAAATGGCATTCGCAACCGGATCAACGACCTCATCGACGACGAGGCGTCGCGCCCGGACGGCCACGTAACTCTGAAGATGAACTCTCTGGTTGACGCAAAGATCATCGAGCGTCTTTATGTCGCCTCCCAGGCCGGAACCAAAATCGAGCTGATCGTTCGCGGGATCTGCTGTCTCCGACCCGGACTCCCCGGCCTCTCCGAGAACATCACGGTGCGATCGGTTGTTGGTCGATATCTGGAGCACTCGCGGATCTATCGCTTTGGTGCTCGGGGCAGGACACGTCACTACTACTTCGGCTCGGCCGACCTGATGCCGAGGAATCTCGATCGGAGGGTGGAGGCGATCGCCCCGGTGACCGATCCCGATCTCCAGTTCCGCGTCGACGAGATCCTTGATGTGATCCTCGCCGACGACAATCTCGCCTGGTCGCTGTCCGGAGACGGGACGTGGTCCCGTGTGGCCGACGCCGGCGGAGTCGACTCCCACACAACCCTCCAGGATCTTGCGAGAACAAGGGCGTCCGCGTACCTGTAGCGGGTCCGCTCGTGAGGACAACCGGGACACCCAACTAGTCTGGTTCTCTCTTTCCCATGCCCATTCTCGACACAATCTCCAGTCCGGCCGACCTGCGCGGCCTCACTCAGGACCAACTCGTCGCCCTCTGTGGTGAGATCCGCGAATTCATCCTCGAGAAGGTGTCCAAAACGGGTGGGCACCTGTCTCCGAACCTGGGTGTCGTCGAACTGACCCTCGCGCTGCACCGTTCTTTTGACTCACCTCGCGATCGCATCATCTGGGATGTGGGGCACCAGGCGTACGTGCACAAGCTGGTGACGGGTCGCCGCGATGATTTCGACTCACTTCGGCACACCGGCGGTTTGTCCGGATATCCAAGCCGGGAGGAGTCACCTCACGACTTTGTGGAGAACAGTCACGCGTCGACATCTTTGAGCTACGCGCTGGGTCACGCCCTGGCCGACTATCCGGGCTACACGATCGCCGTCGTCGGTGATGGCGCCCTGACCGGCGGAATGGCATATGAGGCCCTGAACCACATGGCTGTCACCAAACCGGAGCGCCTCATCGTGATCGTCAACGACAACGGCCGCTCGTACGCGCCGACAGTTGGAGGTCTCGCTTCTCTCGCCAATCTGGCTCACTACAGATTCGACCCTCGCTATGAGAAGACGAAGAAAGCAATCGGGAAGATGCTTCACGGTCTTCCGCTGGTAGGTGAGTCCGCCGAAGAGTTGGCTACCCGGGTCAAAGATGCGGTCAAGCAGATCATCGAGCCTTCGACGGTTTTCGACGCTCTCGACCTCAAGTACACCGGATTGATCGATGGTCACGACATCTCCTTGCTCGAAGAGACTTTTCAGCAAGCGATGACTTACGACGAGCCTGTCATCATCCACGTCGTCACGGAGAAGGGGAGTGGCTACCGGCCGGCCATCGAAGACGAGGACGAGAAACTCCACGGTGTCTCGAGTTTTGACGTCGACACCGGAAAGGCTCTGAAGACAGAGCTGAAGCTGACCGAGGTGGCCGGGAGAGCCCTGGTTGAGGCAGCCGCCACCCGCCCTGATCTGGTCTGCATCTCGGCGGCAATGGTCTCGACTACCGGGCTCAAACACATGGCTCAGAGCTATCCGGATCGGGTATTCGACACCGGCATCGCCGAACAGCACGCCGTGACTATGGCTGCCGGTATGGCCATGGCCGGCAAGCAGCCGGTGATTGCGATCTACTCAGCGTTCCTCCAGCGCGCCTTCGACCAGATCGTTGCCGACGTCGCGCTTCACGACTTGCCCGTCACGTTCCTCATCGACCGCGCCGGCGTGACCGGCCCCGATGGTCCATCCCACCACGGTGTGTTCGACCTTTCCTATCTGAGGATGATTCCCGGGATGACGATCGGTGTCCCGGCGGACGCCACCGAGTTGTGCGCCATGATCGAGACCGCCGTCGACCATGACGGCCCAATCGCGATTCGCTACCCGAAAGGTGCCGCGGTCTCGGTTCCGAACGTTCCCATTGATCCGCTCTCGGTCGGGGCGGCCGAACTGCTGTCAGAGGGCGACGATGTCATGCTGATCGCAGCGGGGCGGATGGTCGAAACCGCCGCCAAGGCGGCGACCGACCTAGGCGAGAAGGGGGTAAGCGCGGGAGTTGTCAATGCCAGATGGGTGAAGCCACTCGACCCCAGGATCCTGGAGTGGGCAGCCCCGGCACGCCATGTCGTCACTCTCGAGGACAACGTGGTCGCAGGAGGCTTCGGCGCCGCGGTTATGGAAGCGTTCTCCGAATTCGGGATGACGAAGGACGTGACCTGTATCGGTATTCCCGATCACTTCCTCCCGTTTGGCTCTCCAAGCGACGTCATGGAGTCGGTCGGTATGGATCCCGATTCGGTCGTCGATCGTGTTCTGGCGCTGCTCGGCTAGTAGCCCGGGATTGCGATCCGGCGCTCATACCACTGGAGCAGGAGACTCAGCCCGAGCGTCAGAATCACGTAGATCACCAGCAGGATGAAAAAGGATTCACGGAACCGGAAGCTCGAGCCCGAATAGAGCCGTGCCATCTGAGTAAGTTCTCGCACCGCCATAATTGACACCAACGAGGTGTCCTTCATCAGAGAGATCAGGTCGTTGCCCAGGGCGGGGAGCATGTTCCGAACCGCCTGAGGGAGAACGATCTTGCGTGTGATCTGTCTCTCGGTCAGGCCCACCGACCGACCGGCCTCGGATTGAACCGTCGGTACTGATTGGATTCCCGCGCGAAATACTTCGGCGATGAAGGCGGCATAGAAGAGCGAGAGCGCTGCAGCCACCCTGATCGCCTGGGGTATGGCGCGGCTGGGAATATTGATGAGGTCGGCGAAGTCGGGTGCCAGCACCAGGGCGATGGTGAAGATGAAGACCAGCATCGGAATACCCCGGATGAACTCGATATAGAGCGCTGCCGCGTTGCTGACGAACGTGTTCTTGCTCATCCTGGCCAGACCAATTAGGAGCCCGAGAACTGTGGCGACGATGAATGACCCAATCGTCAGATAGAAGGTCATCATGATTCCCTCGGTCCAACTGAACGGGACCGGGAAGATCCGCGCGAAAGCCTCCTGGTAGGCGTCGGAGAAGAGGATCGCAACGATCAGCAGACCGATAATCGTCAGCATCGCGAGGAGCCACCAGGGGAACTCGCGGGGGTCGAAGTTGTACGCGCCTCCCGGCGCCGGGGCTATCAGGTCGGGTTGATTGTCGATGAGGTCCTCAAACTGAAGATGCGCCAGACATTACGGTCTGGCGCATCTTCGCGTTCAATGCGGCTTGCTAGCCAACTTCCTCAATGTCGTCGTACGTGATGGCGAAGTCGGGACCAAACCATTTGCGGCCGAGGACGTCGAACGTCCCATTCTCCTTCAGGGTCTTGATCGCTTCGTTGACCGGGCCAACGAGGTCTGAGCCCTGAGGAAAGATGAATCCGAGCGGATCGGACTGCAGACCGTCATCAATGGTCTTGAGCACTTCGTTGTTCTCGCCGATATAGCCCAACCCGGCAGCATCATCGATGATCACGGCGTCGACGTCGCCGGAGATCAAAGCTTGGATAGCCAACCCGAATTGGTCGAACGCCTGAATCCGAGCTTCGCCCACCAGGTCGGCGGCCAACTCGAAGTTGGTGGTGCCGACCTGGGTAGCGATGATCGCGTCGGAGTTGATGATGTCGTCGGCGCTCGAGTAGCGATCATCGTCCAGTTGAACGATGAACTTCTGCTCGACAGTCATGTAGGCGTCGGAGTAGTCGACGATCTCCTTGCGCTCATCGGTGATCGAGATTCCGTCGGCTGCGGTATCGAGTTCACCGTTGGCCACCTGATCGATCACTGCGGGCCAGGCCGACTCGACGAACACGGGCTCGCAATTGAGGATCTCGCAAATCTCGGTCCATGCGTCGTAGTCCCAGCCTTGCCCCTCGGTCTCGCCGATCGGGATGTAGTTGAAGGGCAGATAGGCGTTCTCGACGCCCACCGTGACCTCGCGCGCACCGAGGTCGCTCGTGCCGCCACAGGCGGCGACCACCATGGCCAGGGCCAGGCCGACAGAGAACAGTCTGTATCTCTTCTTCATGATATGGGTTTCCTCCGTTCAGAGAACCTACGGGAGCGTATCAACCGCGCGGCACAACGTGTCGCCAGAGTGGAACCTACTCGGTACCGTCGCATCGAAGGAGTGACCATGTTTTTCTGGTCGGCGAAGTGCCAACCCGATTAGGGTCTCTCGGGCACCGCGGGGGCAGTCGCTCTCGTGCTCGCAAAGTAACGGAGGAAGAATGAAGATTATCAAGCTAATGGCGGTGTTCACCGCCCTGATGCTCATACTCGTGGCCTGTACGTCGGATGCTGATACGACTACCACAGCAGCCGCCGATGCCGGCAGCGACACAACCGCCGCCCCGGTTGAAGAGGACACGGGCTCGCTGCTCGACGAAGTGATCGCGCGAGGCGAGCTCAAGTGTGGTACTCGCGACGCCCTCACCGGCTTCGCAGTTCTCACTGCTGACGGCGAGCACGTCGGCTTCGACTCCGACTTCTGTCGGGTTATAGCCGCGGCTGTTCTCGGTGATGCCGACGCAGTCGACCATGTCGATCTCGAGACCGCCGACCGGTTCACTGCATTGCAGTCGGGCCAGGTTGACGTTCTGTCCCGCAACACGACCTGGACCGCGAGTCGCGACGGGAGTGAAGGTGCCACCTTCCTTACCGTTACCTATTACGACGGACAGGGAATGATGGCTTCAGCCGACAGCGGCTACGCCAGCATCAATGACATGAACGGCGCAATTGTTTGTGTGGCCAAGGGGACGACCACGGAAGGCAATGCTGCCACCGTGTCCGAGCGTCTCGGTCTTGGCTGGGAAGTGAGGCCGTTTGATGACAATGCCCTGATTCAGGAGGCGTTCGACGCCGGCCAGTGTGATGGATGGAGCGCGGACTCGAGTGCCCTAACCGGTATTCGCGCCGACCAACCCGCCGGACCTGACTCTGTTGTGATCCTGCCTGAGGTCTTCTCCAAGGAGCCCTTGGCTCCGCTCGTGCTCGACGGCGACAGCGATTGGGCGCAGGCAGTCGACTGGGCGATCCTTGCCACTATCACCGCAGAAGAATGGGGGATCACATCGGCGAATGTCGACACCTTCCTCACTTCTGACGACACCAACATCGTGAAGTTCCTCGGTGGCGAGTTCGAGGACGGCGACGGCAACGTGGCTGTGTTCGATCCCGGACTCGGCTTGCCGGCCGACTTCGCTTATCAGGTGATCAAGCAGGTGGGCAACTATGGCGAGATCTTCGATCGTCATCTCACACCACTGGGTCTGGAGAGAGGCGTCAACGCCCTCTGGGTAGACGGTGGTCTCATGTACTCACCGCCTTATAGGTAGAAACTAGATACGAGTTTTGGGGGTGGCGGCTAGTCCGTCACCCCCAAAACTCACCTCATCGATGACCACACCAACACCTGAGCAGCGGGTCCCCTTCTGGAGAAACGTCTCTTTCCTCAAGTGGCTGTTCCAGTTGGTGGTCTTTGCCATTGTGGCTGCGGTAGCCATATGGCTGTACAACAATTTTCGAAACAACACGGCCGAGAGCGGGATACCAACCAACTTCAATTTCCTGACTAACCCGGCCAGCTTCGACATCCCCGGCGCCGATTTTGCGCCCACCGAGCGGTTCCAGAATGCGTTTGTGATCGGTGTTCTCAACACGATCAGGGTCTCAATCGTCGGGATCATCCTCGCCACCATCCTCGGAATCCTGATCGGTATCGGACGTCTCTCCAAGAACTGGGTCGTTCGGAAGATTTCCACCGTCTACGTCGAAATAATCAGAAACCTGCCGCTCCTTGTGATTATGACCTTCACCTTTCTCGGAGTGGTCCTCCAGCTGCTTCCCAGGATCGAGAACTCCTGGACCCCTCTCGATCTTCTTGTCATTTCAAATCGCGGTATCGGAGTCCCCTGGTATCAGGACACTTCCGGTCTCGCCCTCTTCCTCGTTCTTCTTGTTGGCTTGATTGGGTGGTGGCTGATTGCCCGTTGGCGACATCGAGTCTCCGACCGCACCGGACAGCCATCACATGGCGGTCTCATTGGGGGCGCCTTCTTCTTGCTGGTGCTTGTCGTCGGTTGGTTGCTGCTGGGTGCGAGCTTCACGACTCCCGTCGTCGACGGAAGACAGATCGCCGGTGGGATCAGGGTGGATCCTTCGTTCTTCGCTGTGCTCATCGCCCTGGTGATCTACACCGCCAGCCATATCGCCGAGATCGTCCGTGGATCGATCCAAGCGGTTCCGGCCGGTCAGGGCGAGGCGGCCAGCGCACTGGCATTGAGTGGATTTCAACGACTTTGGAACGTCGTTCTCCCCCAGGCGATGCGGATTGCCATTCCCCCACTCGGCAACCAATACCTGAATCTGATCAAGAACTCATCGCTGGGCGCCGGGTTTGCATACTTTGAGCTCACCAACGTCACTCAGGTCACTGTGGGAAACGGCTCTCCTGCCGTGCCTGCTTTCTTCCTGGCTCTGGTGTTCTATATCGCCCTGTCCCTCATCACCTCAGCCTTTGTGAACCTGGCAAATAGACGGTTCAAGTTGGTGGAGCGATGACCACCACAGTCGCTAAGCCATCGAGAGTCACCTGGGTCCGCAGAAACCTGTTCCGCACCCCCCTGGACGGGATCCTGACCATCGTGTTCGGGTCGCTCGGTCTCTATGTGATATTCCGCGGGGTCCTGTTCGTCGCCAGTGGCTTCGTCAACGGCCGCTGGCAGATCATCGACGACAACCTCAAACTCCTCATGGTCGGTCTCTGGCCGGTCCAGAATCTGATCAGAATCGGAGTCTCCGTTGCGGTCCTCGCACTATGGGCCGGCGTGATCGGCGGTGTGATTGCCGGACGTCAGAAGAGGAGAGGTACCTCCTCCATCGAGGGACTCACTGCCATGCAGCGAGCGTCCGATTTGACTCGACGCTTCGGCCTGGTGACTGCGACCCTTCTCCTGCTCTTGTCACTGACCGACACGGCCGGTCCGTGGATCATGGTTCTTTCCGCGTTCGTCGCCGGTGTGATCGGAAGGGTGATCGGAGGATGGATCGGGGTTCGCTTTCTTCCGATCTGGGTATCCCGTCTCTTCACTGTGGTGATGGTCGCTGTTCCGATCGGCGTTTTCCTCTATCTGACCTCACCCTGGCTGCCAGATCCCTTGCCTGCTGCCCGGAGTAGCGAGCCCAGCGCCTGGCCACTGGCGGAGTGGGAGGGGTTCATGTTCAACCTCACCTCGGCGGCGGCCGGGATCGTCCTCTCGTTCCCCATCGGCCTCCTTCTGGCACTGGGGAGACGTTCGAAGCTGCGGCTGCTTCAAGGGATTTCGATCGTATACATCGAGTTCGTTCGGGGCGCCCCGCTCTACGTATTGCTGCTGATGGCAAACGTCTCGCTGGAGTTCTTTGTCCCTGAGGCCCTGGCACCTTCGAGAGTGGTGCGGGCGATCGTGACCTTCACACTATTCACCGCGGCTTACATCGCCGAGATCGTTCGCGGAGGTCTCCAATCGGTGCCGGTCGGCCAGGAGGAGGCTGGCAAGGCCCTTGGTCTCACTCCGACCAAACAGATGAGACTGATTGTCCTGCCTCAAGCATTGCGGAACGTAATCCCCGCCCAGATCGGCCAGTTCATTTCCCTGTTCAAGGACACCACTCTCGCCGGCCTCGCCCTGGGGATACTCGACCTCCTGGCCGGCGCCACCGCGATTACCCAGCAGCCGGATTTCCGCGGTCAAGGTCTGATCATCGAAGCGCTCGTGTTCGTCGGCTTTCTTTTCTGGGTCGGCTCGTTCACGATGTCCAGAGAAAGTCAACGACTCGAGAAGAAGCTAGGAGTTGGAACCCGATGAGTGATACCAGTCCGTCCGTATTTGCCGATGCCACCGAGGGGGTTGGCGACTCGATAATTGAGCTCGACCACGTCGACAAGTTCTTTGGCTCGTTCCAGGCGCTCAGCGACATCAACCTCAGGATTGGTCGTCAGGAGGTCGTGGTTGTGATCGGCCCATCGGGCTCGGGCAAATCCACCATGATCCGGTGCATCAACCGGCTCGAGGAGCATGACAACGGCCGGATCGTTGTGGACGGCATCGAGCTCAGTGCCGATGTCAAGAACATCCAGGAGATTCGACGGGAGACGGGGATGGTGTTTCAGCAGTTCAACCTCTTCCCACATCTCACCGTGCTCGACAACATCACTCTTGCCCCCAAACAGGTGCGGCGGATGCCCAAGAAAGAAGCCGAGGAGTGGGGGATGGATCTACTCACGCAAGTGAAGATCCCGGAGCAGGCAAAGAAGTACCCGGGTCAGCTGTCCGGTGGTCAGCAGCAGCGTGTCGCGATCGCCCGGTCACTGGCGATGAAGCCAAAGGTGATGCTCTTCGATGAGCCGACCTCCGCCTTGGATCCTGAGATGATCGGTGAGGTGCTCGACACGATGAAGGACCTGGCAAAGGGCGGCATGACGATGATCGTCGTTACGCACGAGATGGGGTTCGCTCGTGAGGTTGCCGACCGGGTTGTGTTCATGGCCGACGGCCAAATCGTCGAAGTGGGCACGCCGCAACACTTCTTCGAAAGCCCGGATGAGGACCGGACCAAGCTGTTCCTCAGTCAGATTCTGTGAACCCGTCTTCCGGTATTCGTTATCCGTAGTCCGGTAATCGGAAGACGGAAGACGGAACGCGGACTACCGGCCGTAAGGCCCTAGCCTTTCGATTCCATGTCCACGTCCTCCCGGTTTCTGGTCGTCCTGATAGGTGGTGTCCTCCTCGGAGCCGGCTCGTTCACCGTCTACGCGGCCACGGAGGAGCCGGTCAGCACCACATTGGTCGTGGCTGCTCCAGAGCCGACGACAACCACACTCCCCCCCACAACGACGACGCCGCCTCCGACGACGACGATGGCACCGACTACCACGACCACCACACTCCCTGCCAAGGGTTGGCTGGTGATACACGGCACCGGTGACGTCGCAGTTGACCCGAATTACATCCCCACCCTGGCAGTGAGGGGTTGGGATTACGCCTGGTCGGGGCTAAATGGGCTATTCGTCGAAGACGATCTGACGGTGATCAATCTGGAGTGTGTGCCGTCTGACATAGGCGATCCCCTGCCAAAGGCATTCAACTTCCGTTGTCCGACTGAGACCCTCCCCTCGATCCGGGCCAACGGCATCGATGTGGCCAACATGGGCAATAACCACTCAGGTGACTTCGGCAAGGAAGCCCTGGTCGATGGAAGGGCGAATCTCATTGCCAATGACATCGCTCCGGTTGGCGCGGGAAAGGATTATGACGAAGCGGGCTCGCCTGCCGTCTTCGAGATCAATGGATGGACGGTCGCGGTGGTTGGGTTTGGTGGCGTCGCGCCGAACGAGGGTTGGTACGCCACTGAGGAAGAGCCAGGGATGCGAAGCGGTGACCACACCGATCAGATGGTCGAGTCGGTGGCGGCCGCAGCAGAGATCGCAGACATCGTCGTAGTGACCGTTCACTGGGGTGTGGAGTTGGACACAACTCCGAGGGCAGATGACATCGCTCGCGCGAATGCGATGATCGCGGCCGGCGCCGACATCATCTTCGGGCATCATTCCCACCGGATGCAGCCATTGGATT